>ERZ1023869.17-NODE-17-length-90516-cov-43.428671_pt1 | contig 90516 bp, 90 predicted proteins | sample MGYA00380390_ERZ1023869 | MGnify/ENA primary metagenome ERZ1023869 (study PRJEB33179, sample SAMN07449005) | human gut metagenome | biome: Human-gut; feature: Human associated habitat; material: Faeces | host: Homo sapiens | place: India: Bhopal | collected...
CAACATTACTATTTAATTCTTCTATATTACGTTGATTAGTAGCTATATTATTTTTTATAGTATATTGTTCATTATCTAAATCCATTACTTTATCTTCAATAGATTTATCATAATATTTACTATAAACATTATTAGCATAAACTAACTTTTTATCTTCTCTAGAAGAAATTAGAGTATTAGGATATTTAGTTTCCATATTATTTTTTATTTATAACAAATACATTATCATTTCCAGCAATTAAAGCATCTGTATTATAATAATATAAGTTATTAATATTAGTTTGATTTAAAGTTACAGGAATATTACCACAAGTAAATGTAAGTTCTACTGTAGAAACAAACCAAATATATTTATTAAAATTAGTTGTTTCAATAGTAATGTCTTTATTAAACATACTATCATCTATTTTAGTAAATACTTTTAAATCTACACCATTAGCAATATTAGTATTATTACTTCCATAATATACAATTGGAACTTCAATAGTAGGAAATTTAATAATAGTTTGTTTATCTTTATATTCTAATACAATAGTAAAAGTATCATCACCATTAGGTTCTATACTTATTTTAGGATATTCTTTGTCTTCATCAATAGTTGGTATTATAATATCTTTACCTTTAATATAACAATCTAATTGTTTATCTATATAGTTAATAAACAAATTAGCTTTTTTATTTTCACCTACTTCATTTGCTGCAATAGCACTTTGAAATAAATTCCAACAAGTAAAAACATTATTACCATGATTAGAACAAGTATAATTACAATCATCTATTATATTTTTACCTTCATCAGCAAGTAAATATAAAAGTTTATAATATGTATTGTTCCAAGCTTTAGGAATACAAAGATATAAAAGATTTGCATTGATTTCTTCCATATTCTTTATAATTTATTATAAAAATGTGTTATGTTCTGTCTAAACACAGAATTAAATATAGTATTATATTTATTTAGTTTCTTACAAATAATATTTTTATTAAGTTTAAGATACTTTTTAGTATTAGGAATATAACCTAGTGATTCAACTTCTAAAATAATATTCGTAACTTTAACTATATCTTTATTTATAAGCTTTTCATCAATCATGATTAGGAAGAATATTAATACCTAAAGCTGGACAAATGTTATTGTATTCAACATCATTGTTTACACAAATTACACCTTCCACTTTAACAGCAGCATGTAAACGACAAGGACATAATTCATTGTTTTCATTTGTAAATAAAATATCAAGTTGCCCACTAGGTATAGATAAATAATCAAAATGCCATGTAACAAACTTACCTCTATTTTCAGTTTGTATTATACTATTTTTAGATTTACCTATAAAAACTTTTTGAGTTTTATCTGTAAGAACTATATAAGTAGGAGTTGATTCACCAGCAGTTTCTGAAATTTTAATGGTAATACTTCTTATTATAGGTATCTTTTGAACATCTTCGGTTATATAAATTTTACTAGCTGTAGCTTTATGACTAGGTTCTGTACAATCAATAAATTCGCTAGTAGTAAAATTATTTATATCAACTAATTTATTAATAACATCTGTATTTATAATAGTTTCATTTTGAAGTTCTTTAATTTGATAACTAGTTACTTTATTATCTGTAGCTATAAAATCTAATATAGATTTAACTCTAGTTCCTATAAGAGTATTAACACCTAAACTATCAATAAGATTTTTACAAAGTTGTTTAAACATAATAATTATAATTTTAATAACAAAAAAGTTCTACTAAAACCACTAAATATAGTAGTTCTAGTAGAACAATTAAATATTTAATAATTAGCATTCATAATAATAAGAACATCTTATTAATGATTAAATACTTTATTTTTAATATAAATAGAATATTCTTCAGTAATAATATTAAGTTTGTTATTTAATTGTCTTATACGACTAACAGAATCTTGTCCATTATATATTATACGAAGACATTCACTAGTAGTATCATCAATCCATTCCTCTTTTATACTAGTAGAAACGTTAACATCATCATGTTCATAAGCTGAAAAAATAGAATAAACTTTATAATATTCTGTATTTACACATTTATAAATATTTTGTTTAATACTATCTCTATTAGTTTCTATATTGTTATGTATAATTATATCAATACATTCATCTAATACAGAAGATTTAAAACTGTCAAAAGAAACATTTATAATTTGATTTATTCTACTAATTTCTTTAGCTTCAGATTCTTTGATTGTTTTATCTAAAACAGTATTAAGTTTAACTACATTTTGACTAATTTCTTTGACAGCATTTGCCATTTCAAGTAATGGTTTAGCTCTGTCTTTAGCTTTAACTATATCAACAATTTTAACAATAGCTGTATATATAAGAAAAACACAACTAGAAATAATAACTGTGATATAAGATGAATCTTTAACTGCACTACTAATTAAATCATTAATTGATTGTAGGTCATTCATCTTTAAAAGCAATAATAGCTCTCTTTATAAAAGAGAGCTAATTATTAATCATTAAGTTAAACAATAGTTTTAGATTTATCTGTAACTTCACTAGATTGAGGAATAGGAACACCACTATTAATTAATTTTTCAAAAACACTAGTAGTAGCAGTACCAGTACCAGAACCTCCTACAGCTTCAACAGGAAATACGACATGAAGAAGTTGATAAACATTATCGCTTACTTGACTACTAGCAGCACGCTTATTAGCAAAACGAAGAGTATACATTGCATAATAACCATCTGCTACAGCTTCAGGATAACCAGGATAAAGTTCTTTACCATCTTCAGCAAGGTATTGAATACCCTTACCACCAATACAACGTTGAGCTAAATCTTTTACATAAGATGCATCAAGAATAGCAGGAGCAAACTCTTGAGTAGTAGCAATAGTACAAAGTTCACTAACTACATTAAAATCTTCATTAACTACATTTTCAAGAGTAATAACAGCAGCAGAAACTGTAGCTTTAACACCTGTATTTTCAGTATTAGCATTAACTACTTTAGCAAGAGCAGCAGCTACATCAGCTTGCTTACCATCAGCTTTAGCATATTCAGAATAACTATAGTTAATACGTTCATTAAAAGTTTTACCTTTCTTTACAATAGTAAAACTATAAGTTTCTTTAGCTATAGTTGCAGGAACTGTAACAGTCATCTTCTTAGCTTTAGATGCTTGTGATACAGATTTAACAATACTAAGACTATTATAATCTACATCAAAATTTTTAACTTGAGCATCTTTGCTTTTACGATAAAGGATTGTAAAATTCTTATCTTCAAGTGAAGCTACAGAAGTAACAATACTACCATTTTGCATAACAGCAATTTGACCAACAGGAATCTTAGTTGCATCATAAGCAGTAAGTTCTGAAGGATATACATCGCTACTTAAAAGAAGTAATTGCTTCATAATTTATTAAATTTTATTGTTGAGTTTGTTGTTGAGTTTGAGCTTGTTGTTGTGGACGAGCTTGTTGTTGAGAATTATAAAGTTGACCACTAACAGCAATTCGATATAAATCAACCGCATGTTTTAGAATATCAACATGAAGATATTCAGGTAAATCACAATTTACATTAGTACCTCCAACATCTGAAAGATATGCTACTTTTGCTGGTTTAGCAAGATAAGCAACACGTAAACTATATGGTTTAATGTTTTCTCCAAAAATAGTATCATCATTATTTTTATAATAAATATCTATGATACCATTAGTTATAACTGCAATAGGAGATCTTAATCTAGGACGTAATATAAAATCATTTAAAGTATCAGCTAAATAACAATCATCTATAAGTCTTACAGGAAAATAATTAGTAAAACTATTATTATCAGCATTTAGAGTATATCTTATAGATAAATCTACTAAGAATAAATAATCAAAATCTTTATTACTATTAGCTTTATCTAAATCTGTAATTTTAGCACTTAAATGTTTAGTAGGACTAGTATTATCTTTTGTCCAAACTTCAACTTTTGTAGATATAAAACTACTATCAAATGTTTTATATAACGTTCTAAGAGCATTAATTTGACTAATTTTAGAATTATCAGTAATAATTCTATCATTAGTAATACCTATATTTTGTGTGATTATTTGGTTGACTATATCTGTAATACTTGTATTAATAACTAAATCAATTTGCTCTGGAAGGATAGCACGAACATTTTGTAAACCCATCTGTTGAGCATATTGTCGAAACCATACGTGCATTTCAGCTATATTCATAGTTCTAATATTAAATTAAAACATTTTTAATTTATTTTCATAAGCAGTACGAATATCTTTATTATTAGGATTATTGAAATAAGCTACTGCTTCATTCATATTAGACCCTATAAAATTACCATCTGCTGATGAAATTTGTTGATTGTACTCAGCACGAATAAGTTCACCACGAACAATAAGAGTTTCTATAAGAGCTTTAGTAACAATATTCTTATCAGCAATAAGTTTATTAAACTTATCAGGTGACTTATTTACAAAGTCCATAAGATTAGAAGTCTTTTCATTCTTATCTTTAAGAAGAGCTTCAGCAACATTCTCATTACGAAGCGCAACCATAGCAACATATACTGCATTAAACTTCTGTTCAGAAGCATTAAGTTCAATAAAGTTACGCATAGCTTTAACTCGTTCTTGAGTAAGTTGTTTTTGCTTCTCAGCTTCTTTAGCCTCATCTTTAATATAAAAACGAAGAGTAGGATCAGCATTAATCAAAGCAGGATCTTTAGCTACATCTCTATAAAGAAGACAATGACGATACATCAAATAATCTTGAAGATTAACAGGATGACCATATTTATACTTACTACTTTCAAGAGTATTAAGAGAATCTATTCTCTTTTTAACAGCTTCTCTAATTTGAGCTGTATTTGCTCTATCAGTTTTAGCATATTCTGCATCAATAGCTTCTTCTTTTTTCTTAAAATCAAGATAATCAGACTTCTTATTATATACAAAAGAAATATCTAAACTCTTATCATTATCGTTAACGATAAACTGAATATTACTGAGCCAACCTTTTACACGAGTAATAAAATCAGGATTGTTAGGAGAAAGACCTATAAGTGCAGGGAAGTAAGCTTCTACTTCACCACGATTAGAAGAAAGAACTCGACAAGAAGTAATAGAACTACCAATAGTCTCTTTACGTTGTCCAAGAACTTTCATATTAACTTTACGATAATTAGAATAATTATGAACAAGACTAATAGTAACTGTACGCTTATCTACATATTCTTTATTTAAATCTTCTTCAAAAGTTTCTGCACTTGCGGTAGGTTTACTTTCAATTTGACTTTGAACTTTATCAGCGTCATCCTTAGTAGTAGGAATATTAAGAGGCATAGTTTTATTATTTATCTGATTTATACTTTTAAATTACACACTTTAACTGCAACATCTTAGTTGCGTTATTTACTTGAAGTCCGTAGCTATTCTTAATTTCATAACGTGACATATCAACATCAGTAGAAATAGAATTAGTAGGAACAGAACCCCAAGCAGCAGGAATATCAGTAAGACCTTTCAAAACACCACACTTATAAATCTGTCCTTTTTGGCGAACCTTACGTACATTACGAACACCTTGATAAGTAGACATATCAATAAGGAATGCTTGATGTGAAGTAATAGGACGACCTGAACGAGGATGTATCATACCATTAGCCTTAGCATTTTCAGCAAGAGTTCCATGGTCAAGGAAAGGAAGATGTTGAACAGTAATTACATGACCATCAACAGTCTTATAACGACGGAAATACTTACCATAAGAAAGACCTCCATTGAAATCTTCAATCATCTTATCACCAAGAGGAGTAGCAAAACCTTCAGAACGAGCATCATTACGAATAGCTTGGTCAAAATCTTCCATAAAACCTTTACCACCCATAAGAACTACTTCCATAGAACCTGTATCAGTATCCTTATCAAGAATATCACCAATAGTACGTTCAATCTTATTCAAAGTAAGAACTTCTCCATAAGTATCGTAATTAGATTCACGACAAATTTGAATCATACCAGCAGTATGAGGAATAGGTTGTCCGTTATCAGGATCTATAAGATTAATTTCACCATTTACATCCCTATTATATTCAGCAAGCCAAAGACGTTCCTCATCCATAATACGACAAGTAATATCATGTTGACGCATTTCTTCATTAATCCAAAGATTAGTAGTACCACCACTCTTAGTCTTAAATTCGTAAGTAACTACAACATTAGAAATATTACCAGCAATTTCTTTAGAATAACGGTGGAACTCAAGTTGACTTTGCATCTTACCTGGCCCCATAACATTAGAACGATTACCCTTACTGTAACTTTCACTAATAGTAGGAGCAGTCATAGACCAATACTTACCTTGCTTAAGATTTTCAGGATCAATATAAGCATTAGGATCTGGATTAGTAAGCTTTAAACGATAAAGATAACCACCATGAGTACCTTCACCAAGGTCTTTCATAATACGAACTTGAGTAACACCATCAGGTGCAATCAAACCATATTGTTCAATAAGCCAATGAGTTTTAAATTCTACTTCAAAAACAGCACCACCTTTACCAGGAGTAGTATTAGCTGAATTAAAATAAAGAACATAATCATTAAACTTCATACGACCCATAGTTTTCCAAGTCCACTGAACTGTAGCAATATCTACAACACCAGTAGAACCTTGACCTTCAGTAAGAAAAGTAAGAGGAAAACGATCATCATCCATACCATAAGTATAAGTCAGAACATTATTAATTTCTTCTGGCTTAGCAAGCATTAGATGTGCAATGGTTTCTTCATTAGAATAACCACGGTCATCATAATTACCACGAGATACTTCTCTAAGTTTGTACATAATAAATTAATATAAAATTAAACAATAAAAATAAGATATTAAAGAATAATATCATTAATATCAGCTTTACTACTTGCTTTTCTTATAATCTTAACAGATTTTGCAGTACGTTGTTCTTTTGACTTAACTCTTAACTGACGAACTTTATCTTCTTTAACAGCCATATCAATTAAATCTTTATAAGTACCACCTGTAAACATAAGCCAAGCATCTAGTAATTCACGATTTAAATAATCAGCATCACTTAGATTACTTAAATCTTTTTGATAACCTGTAACTCTGTTACCATCAGCATCTTGTTCATTTGCTTTACTTAGATAATTATAAAAGTCATTAGGTGTGATAACTACTTTTTGACCATTAACTTCCTTAGTAAAACTTTCGGGAAGTTTATATCCAGCAATCATTCTGCCGTCAATAACATTACTAACATTTTTCCAATAATTAGCTACATTTTCAGCTTCTTCTTGTCGTTTAGTAGCAGCTCTAGTTTCAATTTCTTTACGAACAGCAATATCTTTTTCAGCTAAAGCTTGAAGTTGATTACGAGCTTCATCATAAAGACCACCACTATCACGCAAATACTTAATATAATTCTCATTAAGAGATTTATTACCAAATTCTTGAGCAGCCATACGAATAATAGCTACTTGTTGAGCTTCATTATCTTTTTCAACTTGAATACCACTTCTATCAGGAATTTCACCAAAACCACGAGGAGTACCTGTAAGTTGAACATAGTCATTAAACTGCTTCAATAAAGGATTATCAGAATAAAGCTTATTAATAGCAGCAGTTTGAAGTTCATTAGATTTTAAATCAATTACAGAATTAACATAAGCTTTAACACCATTTGCATCATCTGTAAATTCTACAGCTTTACCTTCAGAATCTGTAACTGTAACACCAAGAGCTTCTTGAATAGATGCAAGATTTAAACCACCATCTGTTTGGTCATTATCATCTACATCCATAGATTTCAACCAATCAGAAACTTCATTAGCTTGTTTAAAAATACTTCCTTTATCATCAACAAGATTTCCATCTTTATCTACTGTATAAGTAGAACCTTCAAACTCAAGAGTATCTCCAACAGCTAGCTCCCCCGTAGAAGAGTGTTGTGTATCTTGGTCATTCTGATTACTATCATTACTAGTATCATCGGATTGTCCTTCTTGTTGACCATTATTGTTATTTACACCATCTTTAGAAGTAATATCTTCTTGATTATTACCATTAAGATGGGTCATGTCTTCTTGGGCAGCACCATTATTGCCACCACTTTCATTAGATTGTGCAGCACCAGAATTACCTGTTTGTTGAGCAGCACCTTCAAAATCAATATCGGCTAGAGGCATAACTTTAAAATAATTATTAGAATTAAACGTATTATTGGTTTATGTGATACAAAAGTAATAATTTTATCATCAAATAGCAAACAAATTAGACCATTTTTAACAACATTAAGACAAACACAAACACAACCAACTATATTACTGCTAACACTACTTAGATTATTTGGTTTAATTTGTTTTATCTTGTTTCTACATAGAATTGCTTGCTATAACTTATACCTATTTGCTACTTTTCTTTTTCTCTGTTGAACTTTAATCCATCAAACGATAAACTATAAAGGTCTAAGATTATATGCTCTCAAATCTAAAATAAAAATATACGATAAAATAATAATGTCCTTATTACAATAAACATTATCATAATAAGGACATAGAGTAGTTTAGGAATGCACTACTTATTTATCATATTTATTTTTATTAGTTTTAGCTATTTGAAGTTTAGTTTTAATATCTTCTCTTTTAACTTGTCTATCAGCTGCTTTAGAATAACTATCAGCGTACATCTGTTCACGAGCTAATTGAAGTTTTTGTTGTTCGATATTAGTTTTATTTTGTTCAGCTAAAGCTGCAAGTCTTTTCTCAGAACCATCATCAGTTCCTTCTTGACCAAGTAAAGACATATCAACATCAATATATTTAAGCTGAAGTTCATATTGATATTTAAGTTGTTCAGTAAGTCTATCTTGTTCACCTTTAGCTTCAATCTCACGAAGTTTATTTTGTATTTCTTCTTGTTTAAGTATTTGTTCAGTTTGCTGCATTTGTTCTTCATGTTGTCTTTTAAGTTCAGTAAACTTTTGAACAGTTGCTTTAATTTGAGAAACATTATCACCAGTTATAGCAGCAAGAGCCATATCAAGATCTCCATTTTGTGCTGCACTAAATGCCCATTGACGAAGTTGTTGAACTTTATCAAGTTCTTTAGAATCATTACGAACTGTAGTAGAATAATCAGAATTAATAAAAGTATCTACATCAAGACTTATATATTTCTTTTGTCCTAATTCATTCCAATAACTTGTATCAAGTCCATCAATATAAGCAAGTTTACAATAATCTAAATCTCTATTATAATCAGCTTTTCTAAATTCATCAAACATTTGAACTAGAATAACCATACCCATCGAAGAACGTGTAATAGCTTCTTGAGTTGTAGCAGCACCAGCAGATTGAGCAATATCACCATAACGCTGTACATTCATATCTACCATTTCACGAGCTTCTAGTTTTGTAGCTTCCATTAGATTAGTAAGTTCTGTAATATAAGAACCTAAATTAGCATTAAGTAATCTAATATTAGCCATTTTTTGAGAATTAGCATCTTCAGTATCATCAACTAAAAGAACACCATCAGCAGCCATTTTATAAATCTTATCTTCAGTATTTGAAGCTATAAGACTTTCAGGTAATAAAAGAATAAGCATTTTATTTTTAGCAATTACCATTTCACGATGATAAGCAAAAATATTACGCATAATCTGATAAGGAGTAATTAGTTTAATAATACTAAACTTACCCATCATAGGAAGAACTTCCATTATACCATTATAAGGCAATTTTCCTCCACGATTAAAAGCTATAGGTCTTGCTTTAATAGGATATATTGCTGTATATCGAGTACCAATACGATAGCCTTCATAAACTTGAGGTTCATAAGTCCATTCTATACTAATATCTCCAGCTTCTTTATTAAGTGTATAACCTTCATCTACAACACGTGTTGTAGTTAAACCTAATTCATTAATATAAGTAAGAATACCTCTTTTAGCTTCTCCTCTCCAAACTACATGCCAAACTTCATAAAGATTAGTATTAACATCATAAACATTTATAGGATCGCGTTTAAATAGTTCACGCTCTTCTTTATTAAATTTTTCACAAACATCTGGATAAGTTTCAAAATACTGATTGTATGTAAGTCTAGTTATTCCTCCATGAGCAGATTGTCGACTATAATAAGTTTCAAGAAAAGCTTTATCTTTATCATCTAAATTATCTTCAAACATATCCATGATTTGTTGATATGATAACATCATTTTTCTAGCAAACATATCATGATCTTCAACAAAATAATTCCCATTAGGAATAGGATAAGCTTCAAGAACAGGAACATTTTCTTTAATTATATTACTACCTCTAACATCGCAATAAGAAAAACATTCACCAAGAGAAACAAAATTAAAGAAAGCAGAAAGATATATTATATTGTCTTGAGTTATAGAACGAATATAATCAAGCATATCTTGACCTTGTTTGCTTTCATCATCTATATATTTCTCATTGAAATCTTTAATAAATTGTTCAGGATCAGGCATACTATCTTGAGGATTTATAGTATTAGGATCTTGACCTTGTTGTTGTGCTTGTTGAATAGCTTGTTGATAAGCTTTTTCAAATTCTTGTTGAAAAGCTTGTTGAGCTAATTCTCCAATCTTTTCTTTAAGTTTAGCATTTTTATTAATAACAATATCTGGATTATTAGCACCAACTATAAATTCATGAACACCTTTAAAATATTCAGAAACATAACGTCTAATAATATCAGACATAATATCAAGATTTCTCATAGTAGCAGGAAATCTTTGATATTTTTCATTAGTAGCATTATAAGGGTTAAGAGTTTTCTTATAAAAACTATTTGGAATATCTCCACGAAGAATACGAAGTTTTATTTCATCTTCTGTTCTATCATTCATTGCAAGACCTGTATCAATAACATAATCTATACAATTAGTGTACCATTCAGCTTTGCTTTTAACAGTACCACTAACTTTTTGTTGTGGAAAATTTAATGTATAATTAGGTTGCATAATATTATCTTAATTGTATTGGTTGAGGAATATAAATAGGTCTATTAACTCTAGTAGCATCATTAGGTAAAGCTGCTATTACGTTATGACCATTTTGAATACCACTTAATATATGACCTATCATTCTTTCTTGATTAATTTGTTTTTCTTTCATACGTTTTTTAGCATCTATTATATCCTTAGAATTTACGGCAGCAGCTGTAGCTTTTTGAGTTATATATTCTAATATTTGCTCATCAGTCATACCTTTTTTTCTAAGCATAAATCTTTGACCTTCACGTTTTTTAATTTCATCTTGTATTCTACCATTAAGTTCTTTAACAAATGCTTTATCATTTACTCTTTTAAGTCCTTTAGATACTAGTTTACCACCAATAACATCTAAAGCAGTTTCACCTGTATTCCATAAAGCATCTTTAAGATTACCACCACCGCCATCATTATAATAACGATACCAATCTCTACCCATTTGATAAGCATCTACTATAAAATTAGGTATATTACCTATTAAAGCTATAGTTCCTCCAATAGGAGCACCAACACCGGTAGCAGCAGTGCCTAAACCTACTGCATCAGAAGTTAAACCTAAACCAGCAGTCCAAGGTTCTATTTTATCAGACCAATCTTCTTCGTATTGACCATCTTCTAATGTATATCTAGCCATAATATTAAAAGTTTAACTTAAAACCATCATATCTTCTAAATCTCTTCTAACAGGCATCATAGTCCAATTTCTAGTATTACCTGCTTTTATATAAGCATCTATAGTTTTTTGTAATGTTTTAGCACCTCTTATTTTATTGTAATATTCATTTGTATTTACCATATTACCTTCATAAGCGTGTTCATTAGCTCTTGGATGTTGTAAATTATAAAAATAATCATAACTACTAGAACTATTTACACCTCTCATCCAATTAGGATTATTTAAATAAGATTTAACAATAGCTGTATCATTTAATTCGGGTGTTGCATAATAAATAGTTCTACCATTTGACATCATACCACTTCTATTGTTTTTATTAACTGCTGCGTTAGATCTACCATATTGACTCTCTAAACCATGTTGCATAGTCATATCAACAGCTCGTTGTAAAGCTAATTGTTTAGGTAATCCTAAATAACGCATTATATTATAATTTCTAGGAAAACTAAAAGCAACAAAATCATTAATACTTCCACTTTTTTGTTTCTTTTGTAAACTAGCACCTGTTCTATTAGGAACTGCGTAATTATTATTTTTTGATTTATCTGTATTATCTGTATCATTTACATAATACGTATCATAAAATCCAGCCATAACATTAATAATTTAATAAATTCCACCTAAAGTTTTATGTTTTCTCTTAGCTATTACTTCCGGTATTTTTGTAGTATTAACTATTGTATATTTATTGATTTGTTTTTTAGGTTTGTTATAATCGATTATAGGCATACTGTTATCATCATAAACTATATCACCATTATCATCTAAAACATAATCATAATTCATAGCATGATCAGTAATACCATTATTATTATTATAAGGATTAATCATACTAGAAGCTTTATGTTTTTTCAACCAAGTGTTAAATTGTCGTTGTAATGTAATAAAAGCTGTAGGATGTCTAGTACGACCAGGATCTAATGTTATATTATTAATATTATAAGGTGTTTGTCTATAACCTGTACTAATAACCATAGGATTACCAATAAAATCTAAAGTATTAGCTGCAAATCTTTCAAAATTATCATATGTGGAATAAGTTCCTTTACGTTCTTTATTTTCATCTTTGCCATAATCATTTAAATCCCAACCTTTTTGATAAAAATTATTATCTTTATCATTATAATAAAAAGCAGTAGGGTAATCTCCACCATGTATTATAGCACCTGTTTTACCTAACCATTTACTTGAATTATGAGCATAACTATTACCTAAAACATTCATATGACCATCATCGTCATAATACAAATCCGGAGTTCTATAAATAGGAAGATTTCTGTTACCTACAGATTTTTTTACTAAACCATAATCGCCAGTATTATCTACAGTATAACCATTTCGTAACATATATCTTTTTTGTCTAGCTCTATCTAATAAAAAAAACAGATTGAGGTTCAGAACCAGTTTCAATATTATATTTAATATTTCTTAAACTAAGCTTGCCTTTATTATGAATAGTTCTAGCTAAACCCATAGTATATTTACTTGCCTCATAAGGAATTAAATATTGCCAAAATTTATATTCATCATCCATAATATAATATTATCTTTTAAATTAAAACCAATCTCTCATAAGAATATTACGAGTATCAGGATTTTCAAGAACTTTTTTACGATGAGCTAAAGCTTTAGCAGCTTCAATATCTTCAAGTTTCCATTGAAGTGCTCTAATAATCATTTGAGAAACTCTATCAAAGTTACCTAAAGAGTTCCATTTTTTAAGTTCAAGAATTGTTTGATAATCATAAATAGTTTGAAATAAATAAACATCATTACCTAAATCATCTTTACCGATAACTGTATAAAGCATTTCTTTAAGTAAACGAAGTCCTTCAAGTTTCTTTGCTCCATCACCCATATTAACACCATAAGTACCAACTGTTGCACCTTTAAGTGTAGTATCCCAAATTTGAACAGGATCTTTCATAAGATATTTAAGAGCTTTCCATTTTGTAAAATTACTTACAGTTTCACCTCGGTTAATTTCTACACCTGTAGTACCAACACAATTATAATATTTAGCAAGAAGTAAACAAACCTTATCAGCTTCTTCTAGTTTTTCAGGACGACCATAATAAGCACAAACTAATGCTGTTTTAAAACCATTATATTGACATGGATTCATCCAAACATTAATACTATTATGAGAGTGTTTATTAGTAATAAGTTTATTTTCTTTATTAACACCTACAGGGTCATAACTTATAGAATACATACTAGGAGGTGTTCCAGTTATTAATTGTCCTTGTTTATCATGATAAGGAACTTTCATTGGATTAAACCACTTACGAATACAACCATGAGGATGTTCATGTCCTTTACGAGGAACACCTTCAATCCAGTCCCAATAATCTTTATTAAATACACCACCTTCAGCCTCTATACGAGCATTAGTTTTAAATTCAACTTTTCCATTATTTTCAAATAACCAACCGTCTACATAAAATTTAAAACTATTATCTGTTCTAAGTCTTTCTTCCCAAGCAAGAAGTTCTTCACTACTAAATATATTTTCAGTAGCACTACTAAAAGACTCAGCAGGCATTAAAGCATATTGACCAAGATAATTGATATAATCGGCAAAAGTTTTAGCAGTTTGTTTTTTATTTATTCTTTCATTATGTGCAATTCTAAGACCTGTTTCTAAATCAGAATTACCATCTTTATCCATTGCAAACTTATCACCTAATTGACCTTGAAGTCCCCAAGCATAAGCTTTAAAATAACCACAAATTTCATTACGAGAATCTTTATCCCAAACATTTTCAAAAGGCATAAAATGAAAAGATTTTGGAGAATAAAAGTTCTGTTCAAAAACTTGCATATTACCACTAGTAGCTGTACCCCAACAAGTAAGATTACCTGTAACATAAGAACCTGTTCTCATTGCAGGTTCAGTAACTGCCATAAAATCATCAAAGTTTTCCATAGTAGAAAGCTCTTCAACATTTACATCTATAGCATCTTTACCGATAGCACAATCTGGATTGTTCATTGCTGAAACACTAAATAATGCAGATTGCCAAGCTTTAGGAGATACAACACCATTAGGAAGTTTAAAACCTAAACGAAAATTTTCTTTATCTGTAGAAAGAATACCTTTTACAAAAGGTGTTTTAGTTTCATAAAATCTAAGATTGTTAATAGTAAAATCAGTTAAACCACCTGTAGCTGTAAGAAACTTTTTATCAGCAGCAACATGAATTACTACTTTTCGTGGTTGAAGATTAAGAGTATTAGCACTCTTTGCAGCCATAATATAAGAAAAACCACCACGACGAGTTTTATCTATTATAAGATGAAAACCATTACGTTTAGCAAAATCTATAATATGAAAAGTCCAAAATTGAGCATCTATAAATTTACTAAAATCATAATGTTTAGCACCAACACTAGCTTTATTACCAGCTTTAACTTTACTAGTGTCAAGCTGTTCCATCATAGTATAATTAAGAAAATTATAATGATGTCCAGTAATACGAACATTTTGAACTACACCATTACGTAAAAGACAAGGAGCTGTAAAACCATTAAGTCTACGATATTCTTCTCTTTTTCTAAGTTGTCTATGAGGAATACTATCTTCTTTATAATTTGTATATTTTTTATATTTACGATAAAAATCAGCCATTTCAGTAAATAAATAAGTATTAACAAATTTATCACCTGGCTGAATATTTAGAAGAAATCCTCCACTATCACCTATAAGAAATAAATCATCAGGATCATCAAAGCCTTCATCTTTAGCGTGTTTATAATGAGATTTATCTTCATTTATATATTCAAGAAATGGATAAGTTCTAATAAATTCTTCAATACTAATTTCACTTCTTGCCATATTATTTTACAAAAGAAAAAATTATACCAACAATAGCACAAAGTGAAGTAATAAAAGCAACATTACGTTGACGTTTATATTTATTTATAGTTTTATTAAAATTATCGTTTACACTTTTATAATTATTTATAATTATGCTATCATTACGTATTATATTATATAACTTATTATTAATTTGTTTTGTATAATCAAGTTCTACAAGTTTACTATTAACTATACGTAAATCATTATAAGAAATACGTACACTGTCTAGCTCCCCCGTAGAAGAGTGTTTATTATTTTGTGCTAATAAGTTTATAGAACAACTTAATAGTACTATCATTATTAAGTTTCGTAACATCATTAACTTTATTATTTTTAATACTATCTAAAATATTAATTTCAGTAGTAAGTTTATTATTTTCAAATTTAATAGAATCAATTTTATCAATTTCTTCTACGGGGGAGCTATTATGGTTAATATGTTTATCATAAAGTATAGCTACAGCTAAACATATTATAATTAAACTGCTTATAAGACAAAGTAAATATATTACGTGTTTAATAGCATTTTTAAAATCTTCTGTATTTATAATCATTTCAAATCAGTTTCGTTAATAAGAGTATAAGTAAAACTATTTCCGTATTTTTCTTTTTGTTTTTCACAAAGTCTAAGAAAAGAAAGAAAATCATGAGGATTATTAAATACTTGACAACCTGCTGAATATTGATCTATTGTATTACGAGTCCAAGATTCATTAGAACGATGTATATTAATACCAAATAAACCATTTTGAATAGAAGTAGGTTTTAAATCATAAATATCATTTTTGTTACCATCACGATAAACACTTACAGGTTTACGTTGTACAAGAGCTTTATATTTACCACGATGAAGTCCTATTTGCCATGCACCACGATATTGATTAGGAACTAAAATAGCAGTACCATTAGGATTACTAAGTTTTTCCATATAATAAGCTCCAGGTTCTGTAGTTATATTAAATAATTGACGTTTATGACCGACTTCAGTATTATAATCTACTATAAGAATATCATCGTATAAATTTGTAATTTTATTATTTGGATTATTTTTACGAACACCTATAATATTTAAATTATAAGTACCTTTATCAAACCAAGCATAACCTTTATCTTGAAATAATTTTTTAAAATTATAAGTAAGACATTTACTATAAAGACCAGTTTTAATCATTAGGAAATAAATTTAATTGATTGTTATTAGAATTAGTTTTTTGACTAGATAATTGAATAAGTCTATCTTTTAATACAGCTTCAGCTTCAGCACGTCTATAAGTTATACGATACCATTTTACTGTTTCTTTACCATTAGGATCTATAGGATATTGATTATCAACATCTCTATAAGGCATACCATAAGCATTTTTTATAAAAGGACTTCCTATATGACAAAGACCTAAACCTGTACAAGGTATTCCTAAAATAAGTTCAACCATTTTAGCATACATACTTAATTGCATAGTATAATGACTACCATTACAATTAGGAAGATGATTTAATGGAGGAAGCATATCTTCTTTTTTTGGAACCCATTCATTAGTTAATTGAGCAGGTATAGTTGTTTTATCTTTTTTAAAATAACCACTTTCAAATTGAAGACCATTACGATTAGTTTTCCAATCAAGAATAACAAAATCTGTATCTCGAATACAAAGAATATCTATTGTACCAGAAATAAGATAATCAATAAGATAAGCACCTATTTCAGAATAAATAGTGTATCCTTTATCTGTATAGTATTGAAATACTCTATAAATTTCAGGATATTTGTTTTGTGTAGCTTCTTTAAAAGCATCAACATCAAGAGGCTTAACTTTAAGATTAGGAATATCAGCAACAGATACAACACGACCACTTTCAACTTGGTTTAAATATTGTATTGCATTTTTAAACATACTAACATCTTTAATAGCATCTTCTATACCATTATGAGTAGCAGTTCCTCTAGCACAAGCTTCATCTGTTATATCTTGCCATTGTTTAGCTAATGTTTTTTCACTAACACCTAATTCTCTAGCTTTTTTATGAAGCCAATATTTACGATTAAATTTAGGAACATAATTTTCATGTATCAAAGTAGTAACAGAAAAATATTTATTTCCTAAACTATCTGTATATTTATGACCTTCTTCTTGAAAATAAAGATAAACTTCGTCATATCTAGTATCTCTCATATTATAAATTTTTAATAGCTTTGTGCATCATGTCAATCCATTCTTGTTTAGATTTACCATAAGCTACAGATTCAAGATGTTGTAGATAAGTTTTATTATTTTTATTATTATCTTTAACACCATCTATATAACGCTTATTACCATAAGTTATATAGTCATATACAGTATAACCTCCTAGTTTATGTATAATAATTGTTTTAATATGCTTCGGCATCCATTGAACTAAGAACTGTTTGACCACCTCGACTAACTTCAGTTTCTTTTTCATACATAAGATTTTGTTTAGCTTCTTCAAGTTTTTTAAGCATAGCAGGTATAGCACCAGCTTGTTCATTAACTCGTTTCATCATATCTAGAATAATAGGAATTTCTTCTAGAGTAGGATTACTTTTAAGCTTTTCGTTAAGTAAACTATTAATAACATCAATACTAAGATTAATGTTATGTACACCTTTAAGAATATTTTCTACAACTTTACCAGCTTCAGTAATATTTTCTTCATAATATCTTTTAATAAGACGAAGAACTAAAACATCAGGAATATAAGTTTTAGGAAGACCTGCTTGTTCAATAGCCATTTTAAGAGCTTCCGGATCACTAAGTCCTGATTGTTTTGCAGGTGATTTTGGATCTCCAAGATAATAAATAACAATACATTCAGCAATGTACATCTTCTTTTCTTTAGTTTTATCTCTACGATAAAGCTCTCTAACATCTCTATCTATAAGTTGTTTTAAAGTAGGAGGTTGAGGCATACCAGTATCATCAAGGAGAAGTAAACTATCTATAAGAAGTTTATTATTATTATTCATTATCTTCAAGCATTATAAATTCATTATCAACAGCCGTTATATTTTTACAAGCATAAAGAAAAATACGAGCATAAAACTCACCTTTTTCATCACAAAGTCTTCTATAAAGTTTTCTATTAGAAGTTACTGCAATACTAACTAAATAACGATATAAACGTTCTTGTTTAGCATGTTTTGCAGATTCAGCTGCAAGTTCTTTACGAAACATTACATATTGTTTTCCTTCAAGTTCTTCTTTAGCTATATTGTTAAGTTCTTCATTTTCTTTTTTATGAAATTCTTGTATATGTGCTGGAACTTGAACATTAGCAATATATGGAAGTCCTGTCCAACGACCTTGACTAAGACAAGTAGCTGCATCTATTTCACATTGTTCAACAATAGCTAAAGCTATTTCTTTATCTATTATATTATCATCAATACAATCTAAAATATCTTGTTTACGAAGAACAGTAACTTCATATCCACCATTAGGAAATTTAAATTGTTCACTCATATTTGTAGTATAAGTTTAATCTTCTACGAGAGTACTAGTTGGAATCTAGCTCCCCCGTAGAAGAGTTGTGTTATTATGCCCCTACAGCAGTTTTATTAACAAAAAGATTAGCACCTTTATTAGGTTCTTCATCATTTTTATAAGAAGCATGAATATTACAATTAGGAACTAGTTTAAATTCAAGGAAATAACAACGTTTATTAAACTTCAAAGCTTCTTGATAAATTCTATTATCTCCTTCAGTACAATATAAAATGTTATCTATTGTAATTTTGTTATTAGGAGCAACAACATGATGTCCCATAGCAATATCACTAGGAGCTATTATTAGTTTATCACCACAATTTATACTACGAATATAATTATTATTTGTATTTCCGTGTTTTATAAAAATAGGAACAACACCTGTTGTAATTTTACCTTTCTTAGCATTATTAGCAAAAAGAATAGAACTCAAAGCTTCACAATAACAAATACCAATTAGAGAATAATCGTCAGCAATTACAATATCTTTTGTAACATCATAAAGATATTTATTAGGAATTTCTGAAAGATTAGTAGGCAGAGTTACTTCAAAACTACCATTTTTACCACTTGTACTAAATTTAATCATAATACTACGTTTATTATTTTGTTTAATATGTGATTTATAACAATGACAAATATAATAATTTAATTTTGAACTACAAGAAAATAGTATATAATTTCGTTAACGATTAAACTTTTTTAACAATATTATAATTATCAGTTTTATTATTAGTTTCATCATTAAAACCAGCATCATGTTTGCTAGAGTATCAATTATTGAGTTTAGTATTACAAATTTGATAAAGTTCAGATATACTTTGAATATGATGTGTAGAATAAAGTATAACACTAATATGGGGAACTGGATGAGTTCAACTTAGAATACCATGTTTTATAATGCTAGAATTATTTTAGAATTTTATTTTGTTCTAGTATTGTGTATGTTATTTATTTTACTATATTATATTTATTATATTATATATTTTAATCTAAAAAATAATACTATATACTTTGTATATAGTATTATTTTTTATCTTAAAATATAGAGCTTTTATATCTTTTATTTTATTATATATACTACGTATATATAATAAAATAAAAGATATAAAAGCTATGCCTCGCCCTGTTTTTCAAACAGTGCTCGTTTTAGTGTTTATAAAGATGCTAGTTATAGTATTATAACTGTAGATGTAAGTAATATTAAAATTGTAGTTCTAAGTTATTAAATTTTTAATAATATTTATTATACTCTTACTACACTTTATTATTCTAGTTTTTGTGGTGCTAGATTTAAGGTTTTAAATATTAATGAATTTTATAATAAAAGTTATAATGGAAAAGATGTAAATGTAATAGTTTTAATTATTGGTTTAGTTGTATATTTAGTTGTATGAAAAGGAAAATATCAAATGTAAGATAAACGCTATGATAGTATTGTAATTGAAAAAAGGAATGTAAATTAAACTAAATGGTGAGATTAATAAGGAAATAAGTAAGGAAAGGAATGATGAGATTTATAAGGAGATAAAAGTTATCATGTTAAAAGTCTAATTTCGGAAAGTCTAATTGTGGGAGAGGGGAGGTGTGGGAGTGTGACCCCCGGAGCTGATAAGCGAGGTCGAATACCCCCACCTCGTCCACTACAAAACCAAGATTAAAATCGTTCCGATTTTAATAAACTTCATTCCACTACTATCCAAGATTTGCGTTCAAAAGAAAAAGTAAAGGCTGCAAAGGGAGGTGAAACTCGTCCTTAAAACCTTGAAAATCCAAGAGCGCAACAAACAAAACAAAACAACATTCTAACAAATTAAAAACTTAAAAATCATGACACGTAAAGCAACAAACGCAAACGCAAACGCTAACACTAATGCAAATGCAACAACTAACGCACAAGCACAAGCACAAGCACAAGCACAACAAGACGCCCAAGCCGTCGAAGTTGTTGAGGCTGAAAAAATTGAGGCCGAAGAAAGCGATAACACAATAACTGCAAAGATTACCAAAGTAATGCTTCCACAAGGTACAGACGAAAGAATTACATTTGTGCTTGATAAAGAATTTACTACAATAGACTTTGCCACAGGTGAGGAAAAAACTACAAATATGTTTGGTTTGAACATCTATGCCGTAGTAAATCAAGTGGGGCAGTATGTTCCCGAAATACAACTAGCTGACACACTTGCCATGGGTAAGTGCGTTAATCCGCAAATAATTGCGCTTGCGTTAACGAATGCGGAGATAGTAGTAAAACGCGAGGAACACGAACAAGGCGAAAAGCGCAAAAACTCTAATGAGTTATACGCACGTGACTGCATAACAAGCGAGATTATAAAGGTTAAAACCAACATTAAGCCTATCTTTGCGCAAATGCTTATGCAAGTAGTAACAACTGCGCCCGCTATTGTCAAGGCGGCAGCAGTTCCGAACCCATTCGGAATGTAATACAAAACTAAATACAAAAGTAGTGCTTTTATTAGTACTACTTTTGTATTTATTACTAACAACAAAAATGAGAATAAAATGAATTTCAAAGAATTATATAAAGTAATTGCCTTAACATATTGCGCACGTGTGCAAAGTTGGGGCGAAGATGATAAAACCGCCAAAAATTTACTTTGGTGGTTTCATAATATGGGCCGTTTAGGTAAACAAATTAGCAATTATCCAAATAGTGGTAATGCGGCTATATGTTTAGCTAATGACTTGTATAAAGCCGGTTTAGAAAATGATGATGAAGTATTTACTTATTTACGCGATTTACGTAATAAGTATAAAGTAGTTCTGTATGATGATGGGTTTATGTCAAAATTACCCAAAATCGTATGGGCATAAATGCAAGGGTGAAGTATAGCATTTCACCCTTGCACATCATTAGCGGCATAATGAATGTAACCTCAACCACTACCAACCAAGATTTGACCTCAACCACTACAGACCAAGATTTGATTACGATTCAAACTTGCTGGTTCATCGTATAAGTGTTTCATCATTTCAACGATAACCACTAACCGTAACCACAAGACAAGAAGTTTCAATACAAACTAGCTAACTTATCGTATAAGCATCGATTTAATCTTGTCTTGTAATAATGCTTTAAGAATTAACATTTTAAACAACTAAAACCATATTAGGAGGACTAATTATGACACAAGGAAAAGTAAAACAACTTTTAGAGTTTGGTAGAACTTTAAAAGAAGAGCTTGTAGTAGTAACTAAAGCTCAACTTAGAGTATTTGTAGACTTCAGCGATGAAGAATACGAAGATACTCATGTTGATACACATTATCTTTATGTTTGGAATACTAATTTCAATAGTTGGAATTTAGTACCATTAGAAGATATTGAGTTCATTGAATTTTATTGATACAATTATGAAGAAAATCATCACAAGAATGCGTGCATTGGTTTATGCTGACTATGCACTTAAATTTCTACAAACAAGAGATTCAACAACTAAAGAAGAACGTGAATATAATCAAGCTATACGTACTCTTAAAGCATTAGCTGAAAAGTATGGTGAACTCAAAGGCATAGATGTAGAATCAATAAAAGTAAAAGTCATAGTTAAAAATGAAGAAGTTCATTAATAAAATCATCACTTGTTTACTATATCTAGTATTAGGTGTAGTAGCTAGCTTGTTATCTTTTGGCTTATTTCTTTCATATCTTGAAGGAGATATGTCAAGAGGTTTGCTAGAAGTGTTGAAATAATAGTGTGAATAATAGTAGCACTATGATTAGTTAGATATAAGAAAAGTAGTATTTGGTATCATGTATAGGATTTTGATGATGTGTAGAAGTATGTGTAAGATTAGGTGGAACAGTTTCCCAATTTACAATTTCATCTCATTTCACAACTCATCTTTCATTACCATCAAAAATAATATACTGCCAACTACTACTTTCCTTACAACAACTATCCAAAAACAACAACAATTTCAATCATCGTCAAAACTATCAGTTACCATATTACTTACATTATTACTACTATTAGTATATTAAGTAATATAATAACTATAGATACTGTTATGATGTAACAACAATTAAAGGTTGGGTTCAACCTTGTACGAGTACGAGGAGTATGAGTACTAAATTAAGTACCACAAACAACAAAACAAACAACAATAAAATCATTTTAATTAGGAGGACTTATTATGGTTTCTTTATCATTAGGTTTAACAAAACTTGCAGAACATGAATTATTTCGTAGAGAAATACGAGGTAATGTGCTTGATGTACATTTTGTTGTAGTTAATTGTTGTTCAATGTTATTAATAACATTTACAACACATACAACACCTACTCCAGTATTATGGGGTGAAGAACGAATGGAACATCATAATGATAAATATTATCTTTATTTACCTATAGATACACAAATAGAAATTAAATAAAGATAATATTTAGGCTCCTAAGCATGAGTATAAACTGCTTAAATTTTATCATTATTAATTTAAACTTTAGGAGAACTAAAACAAATAGTAAAATGAAGAAAGTAATTATCATCAAAACAACAATCTCTGATTCTGAGTTAACAAAAGCTTTTGAACATCTTACAAAAGATGACCTTAAAAGAATTACAACAGAAGAAAAAATAGATCGTAAACGAGCACTAAAAATAGCAGCTGTTTATGATTTAGAAACAGAAGTACGAATTTGCATGGACTTATTAGGTATGACACCTATAGGTGCATTAGCTGAATGGGATTTACTTTAATCTTTTGTTAAAGGTACTAGCATCACAAGTGCTAGTACTCTTACTAAAATTAGGAGGACTAACAATGACACAAGAAGAAAAATTACGTAAATTACTTGATGCAGCAGAAGCTGTAGGACAATCAGTATCAGTGTACTTTGGTTCACATGAAGAATTTATTCCATGTGTATTAGAAACATTAGCTTGTAAAGTAAGCAATAATTGTTTACATATTTGGAACTTCAAAACTCAGAAATGGGAACGTTTCAATATCAATAACATTACCAATATTAAAATGGTATTAGTATAAACTTAAAAATTAGGAGGACTAAAACAATGAAAAAAAGTAACTCTTTAGCAATTAACTTTGTAGTATCTGCTATAAGTATTATTGTAACACTCATATTAGTTTCGTTTACAACATCTAACAAAAATGGTGTAGAACATCTCAAAGAATCAAATAAGTTTAAATATGAACTTATTCAACATCAGCAAAAGTTGATAGAATATCAAGATGTTATGATTAACGAATTAGCTGATGTTCTTTGGGATGATTATAACTATGATTGTCCACAGTTTGATGGAGAAGAACAAGACAACATCAACAACGAAAAAGAAATAATTGACTCACTTTATAAATCACAACAATAATGAGAAAATTGACGCTGTTGCTTGTAATGGTACTAGGAGTATCATTACAAGCAGGTGCTCAACAATTTGTAGCACCTACAAAACATTCAACATCTAATGTTGATAGTACTACAACTTATACTTATAAGATGTCTGATAACATTTACAAAGTATATAAGTCTAGGACTGGAGCTTACTATGTTTGGAAAATTAGTAAAAAAACAAACAAGAAATATCGTATGTATCTACCTAAAGAAATTCAAATTAAAATGGGTAGAAAATACCAAACAACTTCAAAATAAACATCTATATCTTCTATTAGTACATTATTTGTATTAGTAGAAGATTAAATCAAAAAATACAATAAAAGGAGGACTTTACAATGATTAATTTGTATTTCTTTAGGTCATCTAGACCTAATGATGTAGTAGATAACATAACTATTGCTACATCAAACCCTGTAAGAGCTTATGTTCTTGCTTGTAATTATTTTACTAAACATCAAGCTAAAGGTAAACCTAGAATGCTTGCAATTTAAAATTTAAGGAGGACTAAAATTATGATTACTAAAGAAGCTATCTCAAAAGTTATTGCTAATGTTAAGAATGACCAAATTCTAAATATTTTAGCTGAACATCTTAGACTTACTCAAGGTGAACATAGAATTTCTCGTTTTATTGAAATGTGTCTTTGTGATAATAATGAAATAAAATCATTTATTAAAACTAAAGATGATTTCAATAAAATGAAAGTTCTTGAAGTTATCGATAAGCTTAAGATAAATCGTTGTATTACCAATATTAAAGATATTGATCTTATAAATTGGTTTACAGGTGATATGGTTGTTACTTATAATTATTATGATGTAACATATCATACTAATCAAGATTTTTCCGATGATGGTCTTTATTGGAAAACTGAAGAAAATAAGTATGCTAACATACATACTGATAAAGTGCTCGAAGATATTGTTACGATAAATTATTATGATAATAATGAGTTAATGTAATAATGTAATACACAACTCTTCTACGGGGGAGTTATAATAAAACTATTATTATTACTTAAAATAGTGGTATTATAGCTCCCCCTTAGAAGAAATGATTATATTTGCATCAAATTTACTAATAACACAACTGTTATATTTATGGAAGATAATTTTGATGCTTATAAAGTTCAAGTTGATTCTGATTGTATAAGTTCTGATTTTGATGATTATGACCTTTATGGTGAAATAATGGAAGAATCAGATGATAATTTTGGAGATAACTTTGAATTTGAATAAAATAATATAACCATTAATACATTTAATATTATGTCTAATACTTTAATGAATAAGACTAAAAGAGAATTAGTTGATATTATACTTCGTAAAGACGATATTCACAAAAAGATTAATGACACTAATAAAGATTTAAATGATAAAATAAAAAGTCTAAATAAACTTATTAGTGACAAAGATATTGATTTAGCTCATAAAAATAATGATATTGCTAATCTTATCACACAAGTAAATGATTTTACTTATAGTTGTGATGAATATGCAAGTAAATGTCAAGAAATTGTTGATAAATGTAATAGGTTTAAGAATTTAGCTATTCTTAGTACTTGTATTACTGTAACTGTTTTAATCGTAATGTTTATATTATTATGAATGATTTAGATGAAATGGTTGAAACGATGTCTGATAAAGATGTTAGAGATTATCTTGAAAGTTGTGATGCTGATATGTATTGTTGTAGTACTGATTGTCTTGACAGGTTTTATCTTGATGCGGGATTATAAAGTTCGTAAGTATGAAAACATTACCAAATAAGTCAGATTTAATGGTTTGTTTTAAGCACAACAGCTTGTAATAGTTTAGTTTATAACTTCATTAACTAATAAAATAAACTCTCTGAAATCATAAATAAATATATTATATAACTTTTATGATGGAAGATGATGCCTAGATGGTGGAATAGGTAGACACGACAGACTTAAAATCTGTTAAGCTTTAGCTTGTGTGGGTTCGAGTCCCATTCTAGGTACTAGGTATGATTTGTTTTGATAGATGTTATTTCTATGTTTTATTGAATACTACTGCTTGTGAAAGTCGTAGTATTTTTATTAATGAAAATTATTCTCTTATTCTCATATTCTCAGTTTTTGTCCTATGGTATTTATAAATCTCTGATTTTGATACCACTACCATTACTGCTTGTGAAAGTCGTAATGGTTTTTCTTCTTTTAGTTTATATAGGTAAAACATAAGATGTTATAAATAATCTTATAAATGAGTTCGATTCTCATAAAGAAGACAATGCTCTTATTTGAGCTTTTAATTAACTTAATTATTTACTTTTAAAAATTGTTGTAAAATGGCAAAACGTCATGATGAAAGCAAAGACCTTCGTAGTTTTGGTCGTATCGGTAATGTTAATGTAGTTACTAAAACTCTTAGTGCTTCTAAAGCTGTAATTATTGGTATTCGTATGTGGGGTAAAATTGATTATCTTGTAAATTATTGCGGATATCATTTTGTTTGGGACAATACAGCTAAAGGTACAGCTAGAGTTGTTTCAGAAAATGTAGCTAAATCTAATGCACGTGCTGCAAAGAAAGCTGCAAAAGAACATAAATTAACTGATAAAAGAAAGTAGTTATGGTTGTTCCTATTGTTGGCATAAAAATTAATATTGCCAAAGGAAACAAAAAGAAGCGTAATGTTTCTACAAAAAGTAATGTTATTAGTAGAGTATGTAGAGCTGTAGTTATCAAAGATGATGAAGGTTTTAAAGCTAAAATCAATATTGATAATGAAGAAAATTCTGATATTCTACTAATTCCTTTTACTACTGAAAGTTATGATATTAAAGGTAAAGAAATAATTTTTAGTAAAGAAAGGATTGATAATGGTAGATTTTTATGTCTTATAAGAGATAAAGCCTCATCTAATCTTTACAATGATGTAGAACATTATATTCCTTTTAGAGAAAATATAGTTATTACAGGTGATATTATACGAATAGACGGAAAGATGTATTTTCGATATAAAGATTTTATATCTTTTAGTTCTTTTGTAGAAGATTATAAACCTTGTTTAACTCATGAGGATAAACCTTTGTTTAAGAAATAAAATAGAATGAACATAACAAGTATAAGTCAAGCAAATGGTAAAGATGCAGTAAGTATTACTAATTTTACTAATGACCAAATGAATGCCTATGAATCTCTTATAGATTTTATAAATACTCCTTATAATCCTAACGATTATAAACGAGCATTAATAGGTGCTGCTGGTACTGGTAAAACTTATCTAGTAAAAGCTCTTATTAGAAATAGTAATATGGCTTATTCTATAATAGGTCTTGCTGCACCTACACATAAAGCTTGTCGAGTACTTGCTGAAAGTATTGGGATTGGAAATGTCAAAGTTAATACTTTACAATCAGATTTAGGTCTTAGACTTAATTTTGATGTAGAGAAATTTGATATTTCCAATCCTCCTTTTGACCCTAAAGGTAGAATCAAAATAGGAGATTATAAACTTTATATAGTTGACGAATCTTCTATGATTAATCGTGGACTGTGTATGTTTCTTGAGAAAACTTGTAAAAGTAATCAATGTAAAATAATTTATATTGGTGATGGTTCTCAATTAGCACCTGTAAACGAAAAATATAGTTCTGCTTTTAAAGGTATTAAAGTAAATACTTTAAAGCAAATTGTTCGACAAGGTGATGATAATCCTATAAGTTATCTTCTTGATTTATTACGATATGATATAGAACATAAAACTTTTAATTTTCTAAATTATATATCTAAAAATCGTAGTAAATTTGATGATAATAATATTAAAGGTTATCAAGTTTGTACTAGTAAAGAGTTCGAAGAAGTAGTATATACTAACTTTAATGATGAAGCTTTAACTAAAAATGTAGATTATGCTAAAGTGATTGCTTATACTAATAATACTGTTTCAGGTTGGAATAAGTTTGTTAGAAATGCTATTATTAAAGATGCTGATAAAAGTGTAATTACTAAGAATGATTTAATTATTAGTTATTGTACTATAGTAGACCAATTTAATAGTTGTATTATTAAAAACTCTGAAGAATATATTCTTAAAGATGTTGTAAATTATACACATCCTAAATATAATCTTAAAGGTTTTATGATACGATTTACTGCAATTCATGGAGGTACTAATACTTATCCTTTATTTATTGTAGATCATAAAGATAATTTTACTATTAATATGTATGTAAAATTATCTCGTGATTTAATTAAGTCTGCTAAAACAGCTAGTGCCAAACTTCGTGCTCAACGTTGGAGAGATTATTTTCAATTTAAAGAATCTTGTTTACTTCTTACTAATATCATTAATCGTGATGGTAAAATAGAATTTGCAAGAGATTTAGATTATGGTTTTGCTCTTACTGCTCATAAAAGTCAAGGTTCTACTTTTGATACAGTATTTGTAGATGTAGATGATATTGTATTTGATAAATATGGTCATCCTTATACTGATGCTGAAGAAATAAATCGTAGACTTTATGTTGCTTTGAGTAGATGTAAAAATAAAGCTTATATTAAATATGGATGCTAATAATAATAATAATAATAATATAATACTTCCTACACAAATACGTAAATGTAAGTGTTGTGGTAAAGAACTTCCTATAACTGAATTTAATCATTATAGACCAAATAATTATCGTTGGATTTGTAAATCATGTCAAGAAAACAATATTCCTAAAAATGATAAATTCAAAGATATAACTTCTAGAGAATTAATCTTAGAACTTAGAGCTAGAGGTTATAGAGGTAAGTTGACTAAAATTATTACCAAAGATATAGTTATTTAATGAACTATTGTGAAGATTGTGTAATACGTCTTTTTAATACTAAACATTATAATCTACAAGGAATCGGTAATCCTTATTTCGGTAATTGTATTATTGTTCCTAATGTAGATTATAATGCTTATAAAAAAGGAGGTATGAAATTTAGTAAACAAGTTGAAATTATAAAATCACTAATTTCTTCTACGGGGGAGCTAGATGACTTATATGTTCTTCCTTTAATTAGATGTAATGAATATATTTCTTGTGAACTAAATGAAGATAGTTATCTTAAATGTATCGGTTATCTTGTTGAAGATATGAAAAAGTATCAATTTAAAAACATTATGTTACTTGGAAGTGCTGGTAGAAGATTTCTAAATTGTAATATAAGTGATTATTTTGATACTATTTTTATATCTGTAAATAATAGACGATATTGGGTTAATTATTCACCTCTTATAAATTATACTGATTCTGATAAGTATGAAACATTTAAAAGTAATCTTATAAGATGGTATAATAGTATTAAAAATAATGATTTTACTAATTATAAAATTCTTAATATATGAAGAAATGTTATTGTTATGATTATTTCTAAATGTGTAGATGTAGAAATCTTTCCTAATCTATTTAGTATTACTTTTATAGATTTAAAAGATTATTTACTTAAATTTAAAGATTGTGTTGATTCTAAAGGTAAACCTAAAGCTTTAACAGAATGTTTAAATGTTACTGAAATAAAAGCTCGTTTAGATAAAGTTAAATCTGATATATTTTATATTTCAGATACTGATGATAGTCAATTACTTGAACTTGTAAGTTATATTAATCAAATGGAAGCTAGATATAATACTATAACTACTTCAGATGGTAATGTAACACAAGAAGCTGTTAGAACTGATTTATTCGGTTTTAATAATCAAGGTTATGATGATTATATGATTAAAGGATTTCTTATGCACTTTAATCGTTTTGATACTACTAAAGAACTTATTAAATATCTTTATGAACTTAGTAAGAAAATTATTAGTTTACAAAATGATAAAGATGCTTTCTTTAATGATAAAGATATAGAACTTCTTAGATCTTATAAATTACCTTATTGTACTGTTGATTTACAACGAGTATATGGACTTCATTCAGCAGGTATTAATATTAATAAAGATACTGGTGAACGTACTAAATTCGGTAAATCTCTTAAACAAACTTCTATTAATCTTAAATGGCATGAACTTTTAGATTTTACTCTTCCTCCTATTGATGAAGAAGAAGCTAATACTTATTGGCGTAAAAAACATAATTATAAGAATTTAAGTTTAGATGAACTTAATCAGTTAATTGATAATGATTTTGATAGATATGTTCTTCCTAAATATATAAAGCCTATGCTTTATTATAATAAGAATGATGTATTTTTATGTTGTGAAATTGTTAGACAAAAACCTGATGAAGTTAAACTTAGATATAGTATTACAGCAGCTTTTGGTGTAAACGTATTATGTAGTGCTAGAGCTAATATCGCAGATAAACTTACTGTTAAATTTTATGCTGATATGAGTGGTCTTAGAAAAGATCAATTTATTAAAGGTCGTACTGAAAGACATCGACTTAGTTTTAATAAAATTATATTTCCTCATATTAAATTTAAAACTAAACAGCTTCAAGATTTTCTTGATGATATTAAGAAAGTATCTATATATCGTACTAATAAAGCTGAATTTGAACGTACTATTAATTTTTATGGTACTACTTATACTATAGCCGCTGGAGGTATTCATAGTCAAGACCCACCTAGAGTATGTGAATCTGATGATAAGTATGAATATATACATCATGATTATACTAGTTATTATCCTAGTATTATGATTAGTTATGGTATTTCACCAAAACATCTTAATAAAACTGCTTTTATTAAGATGTTGACTTTTCTAAAAGATACTCGTGTTAAATGTAAACATACTAAAGATTCAGATGCACATATTATTAAAGGAGTTCCTAATAAAATAGGAGCTGAAGCATTAAAGATTGTTATTAATAGTATTTATGGTAAACTTGGTTCTGAACTTTTCTTTCTTTATGATAGATTTGCTCAAATGCAAGTAACTATTAATGGACAGTTAATGACAATGACTCTTGTAGAAGCTCTTGAACTTGAAGGTATTCATGTTATATCAGCAAATACTGATGGTATTGTAATTAAATTACCAAAAGATAAATTTGATGTTTATAAACGAATTACTGATGAATGGAATGAACATAATAAAATGGGTGCTGATTATGAAACATATAAAGTTATTGTAAGTAGAGATATTAATAATTACTTTGATATTCAAACTAATGGTGATATTGAATTTAAAGGTGCATTAGATCCTAAACAATATCTTAAAGATTTAAAGAAAGGATATGATGAACCTATAGTTGCTAAAGCTGTTTTTGAATATTTTACAAATAATATTCCAATATCTGAAACTTTACGTAAACATACAGATATTCTTGATTTTTGTAAAACACAAAATGTAGGTAAACAATTTGATGTTGTTTATAGTATAGTTGAAAATCGTCAAGTTAAAACTGTTACTTCTCAACGTCATGTTAGATTTTATGTATCTACTAAAGGTGTTATAATTCAAAAACAACATAAAGTTACTAAAAAACGAAGTAATCTAGCTAGTGGTAAACCTGTTGTAATTCTTAATTCTTTAGATGATAAACCTATAGAAGAAAGAAATATAGATTATGGTTATTATTATGAAGAGTGTTATAAAATTATAGACCCTATTAAACTTGGTATTAGTCCTAATCTTAAATCAGATAAAAGACTTGGTACTAAAAGTGGTAAGGCTTTAATTAAAGCTCGTGCTAGACAATATAATTCTCTATTTGATGATTTTGATTTAGATAATGATGTGTTATGAAAACTTTTGGTGAAATTTTTGAAGATGCTATAAACCATTGGAAAGACAAGAAAGGGGTCGGAACAGCCCTCATTTTGCCACCATTAAACGATAAAGTTATGGTATTAGGTATTCTTCAGCGCGTATGCAATAAAAGCCCTACGGCTAAAATAATAATTTGTGTAAACTCTTTTGATGAACGAATTGCTATAATTGAGTTTCTAACAAATCAAAAAGGAGAAGATGAAAATAATAATGAGTTTAAAAAACTTATAAAAGATGGATTTATTAAAGTATTTACTAATGATTTTATATCTAAAAGTTCATATATAGGTAGTCCTCTTTTATGTATTATTTATCATCCTACTACTATTGATCGTGGAATTAAAGCATTATTAGATTTTAGTAAGTTTAAATTAGTAATAATGAATAAACTTTTAACTAATAATAATGATAGTGCTTTATTATATAAACTTTGTCCTATTTTAGATGATTTTAAACAAAACGAAGTAAATGCTATCCGTATAAGCTCCCCCGTAGAAGATATTCGTTTAGGTATTAATATACCCGAAGATAGTGAAGAAGGTAAACTTTTAAAATACTATAATGAATATGTTTCTACTAGTATGTCTATATTTGGTAGCTTTGATATTATGAATCAAGCTAGAATAGGTAATAAAGATTTTAATATAAGTTCTGCTCAGATTTGTTCTCAAATAGCTAAAGAAAATGGTTGGAACGAACATCTTGATATGTCTATGGAATTTAATGTTCAAATAGATGAACTTTATAATCCTGGAAAATTAAAAGATAGAGCTTCTGATACTTATGAAATAATTCGTAAAAGAAGTAATCTTCTTTCTGACTATAATGGTAAATTAGATGTTATTTATAATATTGTTCATGATAATCCTAATAAAAAGATACTTATAATAAATAAACGTGCTGATTTTGCAAGTAAAGTTACAGATTATATTAATAATTTATCTGAAACTGTTATTTGTGGAAATTATCATGATAAAGTATCTCCAATTCCTGCTGTTGATATTAATGGAAATCCTTTATATTATAAAAGTGGTAATCGTAAAGGTGAACGTAAAATGATGGCTGATAAAGCACAACGTACATTTAACGAAGCTGCTTTTAATAGAGGTGATATTAGAGTACTTAGTACTTCTAATAGTCCTGATAAAACTTTATGTGTTAATATAGATATTGTTATTATTACTTCTCCTCAATGTGAGGAAATAAAATCTTATATTTATCGCTTGGATAATTTGAGGTTTAATGATAACATCATACATTTATATAATATATATTGTAAAAATTCAACAGAAGAGAAGTTATTAGATAGTCAAATGCTTTCTTCTAATCATAAAGTGTTAAATGATGAAGAAAAAGTTATTATAGAGCAAGATAATTCTGATTTTATTGTTGTTGATTAAAAGAAAATTCGTATATTTGCAGTGTTGAATAAAACAAATGCTCTTTGAAAAAATGGACAAGCAAAAAGAACAAATTAATAGTAGTAGTAATCGTGCATTGGTTACAAGACATGATGACTCATCTACTAGTTTACGTGTTCTTAATCTTCTTGATGAAAAACAGCTTGCAAGTGCTGAAGTATTTCTAAAGAAGTTTATGACAAGTGAAAAAGGTGGTATTAAAAGTGTTGCTGATGGTCTTGCTATTTTAACACGTGCTCAAGATCTTCAACTCCCTTTTTCAACTTGTATTGAACATATCCATGTAATCAATGGTAAAACTGGTATTGATGTTCATATTATTAAGTCGTTATTATCAAGGGCAGGAGTAGTTTGGGAATGCACTAAAGATTATACTCCTCAGTATCAGTATACTGATGGTAATACGATTTATTTAGAAACACAACTTCCTCAATATGTTGTTAAATGTCGTACTGCTAAAGAAGCTGAGGAAAAGACAACAGATGATGTTGTTGGTGTTTATCCTGTTAAATGGTATGCTGATTTGAAAGGTAATGTTTATAATGAATTTCAAGTTAGTGATAAATGCGTTAAATGTATAAATAAAGTACAAGCTCTTAACGTAGCTAAAGAGGGTAAATTTCCAATTATTCGAGTTAATGCTCAACCAGTAGATTATGTTACTGAATATAAATTTACTAGATATAAAATGATTAATGGTAAAGAACATGAAATCGTTTGTACTAGTCATTATTCTTATACAGAAGCTCAAGCTGCTGGTTTGTTTGAAAAAGATACTTATAAGAAATATCCTAGAGTTCTTATAGGTCATCGTGCTTTTACTCTTGGTGCTCGTGATATAGCTCCTGATGCTATTATGGGTTGTCAAGAAACTACAGAATTGAAAATTGTTAATAATGTAGATATAGAAGATAGTGATATTATGGATGTAAATTATGAAGAAATCCATGATTAACTAAGAACTACATATATTAAGAATTTCAATAAACTTTCTTTTAAAATTGATGTTATTCATCATATTATTCTAATTATTATTATTTTTATTAATCCTATTAAAACTTTACAACTATGAAGTTAGGTAACAAAATTCAGTTTGGTGTTAGTGCTATCGTTGCAGGTCAGAAGTCAGCTACAGTTAATGCTGTTCCTCAGCTTACAGTTAATTCTACAGTAGGTAAGTTCTGCATTACTAGTCCGGTATCTAAGGCAATGAATGTTGCAGTAGGTGAGAATATTATGTTCTTGAACAATATTCCTGGTGTTGAAGCTGCTATTCAAGCTCGTGTTGACGATGTAGTTGCTTATGCACAGGAAAACGGTATTGATATTGATACTCGTGAAGGTCAAGATGCTCTTCTTGCAGCATTTACTCAGTGGTTTATTGCTAAGGGTGTTCCTCAGTATAAGTCTAATGGTACTCCTGTAATGGCTTCAGAGCGTTTTACTAAGGAAGATAAGGCTAAGTATCTTGAAGCTCACAAGATGGAACTTGTAGAAGCTAATCGTGATGCTCTTATTTCTGAGTTTGGTGAAATGTCTGATGAAGAACTTGCTGATAAGCTTACTATTGATATGGTAGAATCTCCTAAGTTCCATGCTTGTTCAGGTTCTAAGACTGCTTCTACTTCAAGTGCTACAGGTGTAGGTCTTCAGTTGAACTTCTCAGATACTGCTATTTGGAATACTTTGAAGGCTGATCTTGGTGATGAGGCTAATAAGAAGAATCGTATCTTTAACGTTCTTCTTGATGATGCTCAGGAAGTAGATTATAACAACGGTCATGAGAATGTTAAGGTTACTATTTATCCTATTGAATTTGCTGAGGATGTAGAACCGATTGCTCGTGTATCTAAGAAAGAAGCTTAATTGTAGCTTGTCCTAAAGTTAAACATAATTGTGGCGGATAGCCTTTAATTGGTTATCCGCCATTTTTCATCTCTATTTATTTTAAAAAACTTAATTAAGTTATTATGTCAGACATTAAAACAAATGCTGCAACAGTAAATGCGCAAACTGTTGCAAAGAAGGTTAGAAGAGGTGTTAGTAACAAAACTCAAGCTGTTGCTCAACTTAAATTTCATGAGAAAGATGCAGCACAAAATGGCTTATTTGTAGGTCATCTTGAAGAAGTACGAGTTGATTGGTCTAACAATGCAGATGCTAAGTCTTTTACAGGTATGTCTATTCCTCGTCTTACTTTCCATTTTGCTTCTAATCATGCTAATGCTTCTGAGAAACGTCACGTTTATCAAACTCTATTCCCTGTTGAAAGTAATGTTAATACTATTCCTGGTGGAAGTGAAGATTGGAGAGTCAATAATGTGTTTAATTGGATTAAGCATATTCTTGATGTATTCTATCTTAAAGGTCGTGAAATGACTGAAGCTGAAGAAGATGCTTTAAGTTTGACCTTTGAAGATTTTGATGAAAACGGAGAATATGTTTCTGTTGAAGTTGAAGATGTAATTGCTGGTTATCGTGCTATCTTTGAAAATGCTGCTGCTATGCTTAATGGTAGCTTTGAGCTTGCTGATGGAGAAGTTGCTAAACCAGTTTATAAGACTTCTGATGGTAAATATATTCCTTGTTGGTTGAAACTTCTTCGTCATAAGAAGCGTAAAGGTGATTGGATTAATGTTGGTGCTAATGGAGATTTAGCATTTGACGGCTTTATCGGTAATGGTGTAGTTGAACTTCTAAAGAAGGATTGTCCTCCTACTGTTCTTCGACTAGATCTCGCTAAAGAATCTATTACTCCAAAAGAAACTAAGAAAACTCCTACAATTGGCGCTCCTGGTATGGGTGCTCCTGCTATGGGAGGTGTAATGGCTGGTGCTCCTAGTATGGGTATGCCTGTTGATAATGGTGCATTCCAAGCAGCAGGAGAAGATATGCCATTCTAATAGTTCTTTTCAGTTAATGGTTTAATGTTTTGGGAGTGGTATTGCTTTTAGTGATACTGCTCCTTTTTTTTAATCATCTAAGACATTTAATGATGAGGCGTAATCCTAATACTACAAATCTTACTAAGGATTATATTGAATCTAAAGTTTCACAAGAACTTATTGTTAGTAAATATCTTGATATTCCGATGGAAGTTGTACAAGATTGTATTAAGAATAATCATCTTATAGAATCTGTATTTAGAGATAATGATACTAATAAAAGTATGGGTATTCAATATAATACTAAAGGTAGACTTAAAGTTCGTGACTTCGGAGGATTTGGATTCTTTGAAGATGTTTATGGTGTAGTTGCTTATGTCTTATCTTTGATATGTAATAGAAAAATTGAAACTAATAATAAACAAGATTTCTATTATGTTCTCAAACATATAGCTTATACATTTTCTGATATTATTGATGGAAAAGAAGTTGATGAAAATGTTACTGATATGATTAGAGATGCAATAGAGGTAGGTAAACAGAGAAGACCTATTATTGAAATTGTACCTCGTAGTTGGAACAAAGATGATAAAAAGATTTGGAGTAAATGGAATATTTCTCTTAGTTATCTTAATACTCATTTTGTTCTACCTGTAGATCAATATTATATAGATCGTGGTGTTAATAGTGATCCTAAATATTATTATAAAGCTAAAGACCCATGTTATGCTTATATGTTAGGACAAAATCGTAAAGGTATTTATTTTATAAAATTATATTTTCCTCTTCGTAATAGAAGTACTGAACTTAAATTTGTAACTAATTGTAATGTTCTTGAAGGACTTCCTAATTTAGAACTTGACAATTATGATTATATACTTATAACTAAAAGTAGTAAAGATAGACTTAGTATAGGTAGTCATTTATCTAATACACTCTTCTACGGGGGAGCTAAAGCTAAACTTAATGTTGGTGTTGTGAATTTACCAAGTGAAAATTATAAACTTAAAGAAAAAGAATATAATTGGCTTTCTAGTAAACTTGCAGAAGATGGTATGATTATAAGTCTTTTAGATTTTGATGCTACTGGTAGAACCGGTGCTAAATATTTAAAAGATACTTATGATATACCTTATATTTTTATTACTCGTGGTGAGTTTGGACTTCCTAATTATGAATGTAAAGATTTTGCTGATTTACATGAAAAATTTAATAATAAACAAATTGATAATTTTATAAATGAAACTATAAGATATGTCGAACTTAGATACAAAGAAACTCTACACGATACAGATGCCTTTTTCCAAGGGTTACCATATTGTTAATTTTAATAAGACTAATCGTCTTTGTAAAGAAATAGTTGTTATGACAAGTATTTCTAAAGAAGAAGAAGATTTACTTGATGAAGGTAAGGATATTAAAATTGATAGAGGTAATCGTACTTTTACTGTTCAAGCTAAAAAACTTTATTGTTATGGTGAAGTTGATTTTAATAATGGAAGTGATGATTTAGCTGAAATTAATACTTTTAATTTCTTAGAACATCTTAATAGTTTTACAGGAGCTTGTATTTGTTCTGATTATGATTATAAAAATCATCAATGTCATTCTCCTATAAGACAATATCGTTATACTCATACATGGCAACCTGCAAGACTTTGTCAATATGCTCATGGTTGTTTGAAAAAACCAAAAAGAATTGTATTATTTAGAACAAACCTATAATTATGGTTGATATAAGTCCTCTAAATAATTATATAGATAAGTCCAACACTTTTATTAGTAACTTTGTAGATAGTGAAATTAAAAGTGTTGGACTTGATTGTTATTTAGATTATCAATTTCGTAGATTGAATTGTGCTAATATTTATCCTAATGGAATGAGAGCTATACAAACTATAGACCATTCTTATAAAATAAATATTACTGAAACTGTTTATATTATTCAAAATTATATTGAAGAATGCAAGCGTGATGAATATTTTATTAAACTTTTAATGCTTCATCAAAATAATCTTGAATATGAAAAACAAAATCCTCCTATTGTTTATAAACAAAAAGTAACTAAAAGTAAAACTAAAACAAAAAATAATGATGTAACAGAAGATAAACTTAAACGTACTAAAAAGAAAAGTACTACAACTAAAGAAAAAGTTCCTAAGCAATCCGTAGCTGAAAGAAAATTAGCAGCTAAAGTTGCTAAACTTAATACTCTTAGTTTTAATATCAAATCTGTAAAATAACATGAAATTTTATAAACGTAATGCTCAAGGTAAACCTATATTTTGGGAAATAAGTGATTCTACTAATAAAATAGTTGTTACTTACGGACTTGTAGGTAAATTAGGTCATACTACTGAAATTAGAACAAATAGACAATTAAATGAAGAAATTAAATCTCAAATAATAGCTAAACAAAAAGAAGGATATAAAGCTCTATCAGATTTATATGATAATGCTCCTGATTATTTTAAAAATGATAAAGATTTAATTAATTATCTTAATACTTATCTTCCTAAAGATAATACTCATGCTGATGGTACATTTATACCTATGCTTTGTAAAACTTTAGAAGATAACAAACCTTTTACTAAAAGTGAATATTTTGGAGAATATAAAATTGATGGTGAAAGATGTTTGATAACTGCTTATAAAGATAATGGTTTGTTTGATAACATATATCTTAAATATCATAGCAGACATGGTATAGATTGGACTGATAAACTTAGTTATTTAGATGAATTTCTAATTCCTATTATTCCAAACTATTTCCTTAATATGATGATAGAAGAAGGTATAGCTCTTGATGGTGAACTTTATCTTCCAGGTTATGGTATTAATGAAATTAATAGTTTTATTAAAAATACTGAACTGCCTCAACATTATAAACTTCAATTTTGGTGTTATGATTTAGCTATTGATAGTATGCCTGCTATTGATAGATATACTACTTTAGAAACTGCTTTTAATACTAAAGTATATGATTTCCAATCTAAAAATGGACATCTTAATAACAAAGAACGTTTTATTCTTCTTCCATCTTTTAACAATATTCATTGTATAGAAGATGCTATTAGACAACGAGATTATTTTATAGATTTAGGTTTTGAAGGTTTAGTTATAAGAGATACTAAAGCTGATTATCAGTTTGGTGGTAAACGTAATAATTCAATGCTTAAATTTAAAAGAATTGAAGATGGTAAATTTCTAATAGTTGATATTGTTCCTGAAGGTATTAAACGTAAAAATCTTCCAAAATTTATTTGTCGTAATGATATTAATGATGAACTTTTTGAATGTACTATAAATAAAAAACAAGATATTCAAGAAGAATATTTAATCAATAAAGATAAATATATTGGAAAATATATGAAAGTTGAATATAGAGCTAGAAGTGGAGTTAAGCAAGTTCCATTTCATGCTAAAGGTATTGATATAATTTAATTTATTATGAATCTTAGTGCTTATGATGCAGTAGAAAATAATATATTTGCTAATACTTGGATTAATCCAGCTTATAAAAAACTTTATAGTAGAAATATAGAATATCATCCATATTATGCTTTTCTTAAAAAATATAATAAGCATACTAAATCTAATGATTATTATATTGTTATGCTAAATAATACTAATGACAAAGTTCAATGTCGTAGTGTTATTATAAATAATAAAGTAATAAAATTAGATTTATCTCCTATATGGTTTACAAGTTCTTTATGTAAAATTAAAGAACGAACTTCTATTTCTATTGAAGAAGTTGAAAGAAATGAAGATGGTGTAATATACTATTTAGATGTTTAATATAATGTAGCAATTAGTACTCTTTGTAGTTCTAGTTGCTACTTTATTTTAGCTCCCCCGTAGAGAAGTTGTGATGATTTGATTATTTCTAAGTTAAAACTATGAGTAAACAAGCTGAATTTAGTTGCTCTTAGCTTCTCTATGCCATTATATAGTAGTAGTTGATAGTTTATAAAGCTGTCAATTTTGACTAGCTTAAATCGAAAAATAAAATATTGTAGAAAATTCAATTTCTAATAAATAATTAGTATATTTGTATAACAATTAACTCATTTAACATTATGGAAAGTGCTGAACTTAAAGAAAATGGTAAACGTGTTAGACATTGTTTTCCTAGACAAGAAGTATATCATCGTTGGATACATGATGATACTTATGTTTATAGTAATAAAAGATATATAGTAAGTGGTAAATATGATTGGTTATTTGCATTTTGTTTAAATAAAAATGCTGATAGAAATAATATCACTTATTATTGGAATAGTAATTTAGATTATAATGCTCGTTGTTGTGTTGCTGTTATTAATCGAGATATTAAAGCTATCTTAGTTAATACTAGTTTCTTTAAAAGAAGTAATGAACTTATTAATAGTATTCCTGATGATTATCAAGTATTTCTTACTGAAGAAACTATAACCAATCCATACATTCTTTCTACGGGGGAGCTATCAGAAGTTATAAAAATTCATACTAAATATCTTATTAAAAGTTTTGTTGATAGATTAGCTGAATTTTATGGTGTTCTTAAAGGTAAACGTAAAGTAGTTCATCAAGATATTAATAGTTTATTTAATTATAAAAATAAAAATACTATTTATCCAAGTTGGTATAATTATGTAGATTATTCTAAAATTTATAATTTTACTAAAAGATATAAAGTAAAACAATATGATTGGTATAATAAACCTTTAGATAATGTTTTAAGTATAAGAGATAATTTTAATTGGAGTGATTATACTTATTATGATATTCCATTTCCATCTCTTAAACAGATTATAACTGGTACTATATTTAATAAAAAAGAAAAACTTAAACTTGAACAAAGTTATTTTTATGGTTTATATTGTAGAGGCTATGGTATATCTCGTAAAGAACTAGAAGCTCGTTGGAATGATGATTATAATGAAAATGAATTAAAAGTTTTATTTAATAAACGTAATATTAATATTAATCTTGATGATAGACCTAATTTAATAAAATGGACAGATGGTATTAAACTTTATGCTAAAGCTATTGAATCTAATACAAGAAATATATTAGAAGCTAATATTCATAAAAGTAAAGATAATTATAATAAAGCTGTTGAAGAATATAATAATCAACATTATGAAGAACGATTAAAAAATTGGAGAGATTTTAATAGTTCTAGATATAATACTGATTGTATCGAATATAATAAATTTGTAGTTAGTAGCTTTAAATATGGTACTGGTAATTGGATAACTGATAGACTTTATCCTAAAATTACATTTAATAATATTCAACTTAGATATAGAAAAAGTAAATATAATCCTAAACACGATGTAGTTGAAACATCTAATAGTGCTAGTGTTACATTAGATCAAGCTATATTAATGTATAAACTATATAAACGTACTATTCTTAATGATAATCCTCAAAAAGGTAATATAATTAAACATGATTTTAATGGTAAAAACATTAAAGTTGGATTATATAACCTAAGATATATAGAATTTAGACAAAAACAAACTAATAACGGTAACCTTCTTGATAAATGGGAATATGTTGTTGTTATTGGTTGTCATCATATTTGGATTGATGATTTTATGAGTTTTGTTAAATATTATAATCTAGAAAATAAATTTGGTATTAATTAAAAAGTTACAATTATGGAAATTAATGATGAACTTTATCAAAAACTTTATCATCTTGGTGTTATTAATGATAGTCAAGATAATATTAGAAATAACAATGTTGGTGATAGCGATTATAGTAAGCATATTATACAACCTTGGAGTGTTTGGCTTGATTGGAATCTTAATCCTTGGGATGCTGATATTGTTAAGCGTATATGTCGTCATAAATACGGTGAAGATGATATTACTAAATATGAAAAAATTATTCATATTTGTCAAGAACGTCTTCGTCAAATAAATAATGAGAGTATTAATAAGAAAGAAAATATTGATTTAGGAGAATAATATGAAAATATTAGAACCACAAATAGAGTTAATTCATCAAGGAGATGATGAAGCTCTACATATAGCTAAATGTGCTAGAATTTGTTATGCTAGTAATAAACTAGTAGATAATGAAAAAATGTGTAATCATTTATGGAAAAATCATCATCATAGTATGTTTCGTCATGTAGGTGTTTATTATAAAATTCCATATAATGAAATTTATAAAGCTTTCTTTATACATAATTTATTATATAATCCTTATTGTAATGTAGCAAAAAATTCTAATTATCTTTATGTTTCTACTAATAGACAATATGCTAAAGAATATTTACAAGAACTTTCTCAATATGAAATACCTTATGAAGTAGCTGCTAATAATGAAGTTTTTTATAGTAATAAAATGCTTTATTATACTTTTGTTATTGATACAGGTATTGATATTACTAGAGAATTAAATCGTAAATCTCCTAATGCTATTTCTGAACGTAGTACTAGATATGTAGATTTTATTAAGAAAATTGGTATTGTATTTAAGAAATGTCATTGGATGTTTGGACTTAATCTTTATAAAAAAGGTTTAGTCAAATTTATGTGTAAAGTTGACGAATGGTTTTATAAAATATCTAGAAGTAAATATGGTCTTAATCTTAAACCAGAAGATGCAAGATGGTGTTTATTTTTAGATACTATGAGTAAAGTTGCTTATACTTATAGTGTTCGTGATTGGGAATATATAATTAATCTTCGTTTATTTGATTATACTGGTGGTGCTCATCCTGATGTAAAAATTGTAGTAAAACAAATTAAAGAAGCTCTTGAAGATAAAGGTTATGAAATAGTTAATTACAAAAATTGGTAAATAGAATGAAACTATTATTTCATTATCAACATGGTAATTATGAATGCTATAGACAAGAAATGGAGTTATTTAATAATCCTCCTAAATGTGATGTAGTATTTAAAAACTGTGATGATGATTATATTATTTGGGAAGCTGAACAAAGAGGAGTGGTTACTGTTCCTGTTTGTATTCTTTATTTGGATAATGATTGTATTACTGAAATCAATCGTTGGAATGATTTTGTTAATACAAAAACTATTGATAAAACTATTGAAGATTATGAAACAAAATATTTGGTGTAAGTTTTTTAGATTACATAAATATGAGATAATTAAAGAAGAATCTTATGTTGATGTTAAAGGAAATGTTATAGGTAAAGTTTTTATTAGTCGTTGTACTAATTGTGGTAAACTTAGTAAACATATTGTTTTAACAGAAGAAGGTCATGGCAGATATTAATGATTGTAAAGAATATGTTTATATTCTTAGTTTTGGTACAAATGAAGTACTTGAAATAGGTATTACAAAAGAAGATTCAAATTTAACTACTGAAGAATTACTTGATAAGTATGATTTAGATATTGATAATTGTCTTGTAATGTATAATAGTTATCGTCTTAAATTGAAAACTTTAAATGTAAATGAATAATGTTCTAGTACTAATGTTTATAATGTCCTGTTATGGTATTATATTGATTATAGTTATTGAACAAGGTTTTGATAAAATTCTTAAACATGAATCTAGACTTTCTAGATATATAAGAAATATAGATGAACTTGAAAGTTTAATTGATGAATTTGATATAAAAGAACCAAAAGATATAATTATTTATCGTATAAATAAAATTAAAAACCTTATTAAAAGATTTAGAAATGGCTAGTATATTTAATATTCAACAAGATCTTTATTCTATTTTTGATAGTATTGAAGAAAATGAAGGAGAGATAACTCCAGAATTAGAAGAGGCTCTTACTATAAAAAGAGAAGAATTTAGTACTAAGATTCAAGGTTATGTTGCTTTTATAAAGCAATTAGAACTTGATAATAAAGGTATTAAAGAAGAAATAGCTCGTCTTAAAGATTTACAAAAATCTAAAGAGAAAACTATAGATAATCTTAAAAAGATTATGGCTATGGCTATTAATGCTTTTGGAGATACTAATAAATCAGGTACTAAATTCTTAGATTATGGTACAGGTAAAGTTAGTATTCGTAAATCTGATTCTATTGAAGTTGATGAAGAAGGTACAAAACAATTTGTAAATAGATTCTTTAGATATTTTAATTGGCTTCATTTTACAAATACTGCTGATCAACAAGAATTAGATGTTAAAGATGTAATTGATTTTTGTAATAAAAATAAACAAGACGATGAAGAAGATATAGTTGAAACTAATTATACAGATGATGATTTGACTAATCTTCAAGCTAATTTAGATTTTAAAGTTAATCTAAAAGATTTAATTACTAATCCTAATGGTCTTAAACTTATTAATTCTTTATTAGATTATAAAGTTTTAGCTACTATTAAACCTTCTGTTGATAAAACAGAAGTTAAGAAAGAAGTTAAAAGTAATGGAGAAATTCCTACTTTTGCTAAATATGTAATTAAAGATAATGTTATTATAAAATAAAATATTATGTTTGCTACTTTAAAAAGTAAAAAACATAGTAGTATTACATTAGGTGAACTTCGACAATTTATTAATCAAGATTGTCGAAGTTTATCTGATGATACTCCTATAGATATTTGTAATTGTGATATCGAAGATTTAAGTACTTTATGTACTACAGTTATTGCAGATGATGAAAGTGTAACTTTTTATAATAAATAAAAATGAATCAAAAAGAATCAGATAAATATTATATTAATGTTGCTCAACTTTGTGCTCAAAACAGTTATGCTGAAAAACTTAAAGTTGGTGCTATTATAGTAAAAGATAATCAAATAATATCAGATGGTTTTAATGGTACTCCTAGTGGTCTAAGTAATGAATGTGAAGATAAACGATGTATGAGTTATCTTTGTTGTAATACAAATGCTTCATCAAAGATAAATTCTAATTGTAAAAATTGTCAATATTTAGATATTCATACAAAACCTGAAGTACTTCATGCTGAAAGTAATGCAATTCTTAAATGTGCTAAATATGGTAAAGCTACTTATGGTAGTACTTTATATATAACACATTCTCCTTGTATTGAATGTGCTAAACTTATTATTCAAGCAGGAATTAAAAGAGTTGTCTATCTAGAACCTTATCGTAAAACAAATGGTTTAGATTTACTTAAATGTGTTGGTGTTAGTGTTGAACAATTTAATAATTAAATTATGAAAAAGTATAAAATTGTATTTCTTGATTTAGATGGTACTCTTATTAATACTATAAATGATGAACCATTTCCAAGAGGTATTTGGGATATGAAATTAAATTTTCATCTTCTTTATAAACTTAAAGTACTTGCTCCAGAATATGTGTTTATTGTTACTAATCAAGGTGGTATAGAAAAAGGTTATGTAAATAAACATAATTTTGAAAATAAACTTCAATATATTACTGATTGTGTAACAGAATATATAGGTCAAGATTGTATTTGTAAAAGTGCTTATACTTATACTAATGATAAAGATAGTTGTTATCGAAAACCTAATACAGGAATGTTAGAACATTTACTTAAAAACTTTGCTTTTGATGATGATTATCTTGTTGGTAAAGAAAATATGTGTATGATAGGTGATGCTTCAGGTAAAGAAGGTCAATTTAGTGATAGTGATAAACAAACTGCTATTAATTTTGGTATTGACTATTATGATATTGATGATTTTATAAAAATGAAAATATGACTATAGGTGCTCTTATTAAAGTTTTATCTGTATATAATAAAAAGAATGAAGTTCGTATAAATAGTGAAGAAATTAATAAGATAGAAATTATATGCGATGGTTATATTCGTATTATAACTCCTAAAAAATAAATAAAATTATGAGTAAATATAGTGTTAATGGTTTACCTTGGGCTAGTGGTATAGGAAAAGATGTTTCAGATTGTACTACAGCTCAAGAAGTTATGCAAAAAGCTGGACTTGATTTCTATGTAGATAAATGTGATTTAGTAGCTCGTATGCCTTTTAGTATTAATGGTAATAATAAATTTAATAAATTAGGTGGTGAGTTTGCTAAGGATGGTTATATTTATAGAGATTGTCCTAAAGCTTATGGTACTTATCGTACAGATACTAATACTCCTTTAGGTTTAGTTAAAGATAAATATGAAGTTATTCAAAATATCGAAGCTTTTAATTTCTTTAATGATGCTATTGGACTTAATAAAGCTAAATGGGATAGAGCTGGTAAATTTGGTTATGGACATAAAATATTTGTTAGTGCTAAATTACCTAATACTATTACTGTTGGTAAAGATGAAATAGATAATTATCTTGTATTTAGTAATTCTCATGATGGTAGTTCTTCTATAAATATTCTATTTTCTCCTATTAGAGTTATTTGTACTAATATGTTGAATAGTGCTTTAAATAGTTCTCATTCATATATTCGTATAAAACATACTAAATCTGCTAGAGATAAAATTGAACGTGGTAGTGAAATTTTAAAAATAGCTTGTGAACATGCTAATAATGCTAAACAACTTTATGATAGTCTTTTAACTATTAAAATGTCTAATGAAGAAGTAATGAAATATATTGCTAATTTACAACTTACTGAAGCTGAACGATTAGCTCTTCTTGATTATGATGATAAAAATGGTTACAAAAAACTATTTAATAGCGAGTATCTTCTTATGGAACGTACTAATATTAGTCAACGTAAAATAAATCAAATTACTAATATGTTTGAATATTATATGGACGGTATTGGTCAAAAAGATATTGCAGGTACTGCTTGGGGTGCATATAATGCTGTTACTGGTTTTTATTCTAATGTTGCTAATCTAGAAAAAGAAAAACGTGTTGATTCACTTCTCTACGGGGGAGCTAACAGAAATATGAATAAAGCACTAGTTTCAGCTGTTGATTTAAAAATTGCTTAAATTATGATTTATATTTGTTCTACTATAATTGTTTTAGCTATTATTATTTTATTAGGATTTTATTTATATCTTACTAAATGTTATACTTCTAAAATTCCAACAGATGATAAAATATATAAGGATAGACTTTTTACGATAAAAAATAAATATAATAAAGTTAGAGTTGATTATAATGAAGAAGATGAAGATATACCTATCGGTGTACGTCAATTAATGTCTTTAATTAAAGATATTATGGATAGAACATATTAAAGTAAAACTAAAGTGTAGCTATTTATATTCTTTTTATTAGAATTGATAGTTGCACTCTAGCTCCCCCGTAGAAGAATGTTTGTTATTTTATATTATATCTTTGGCAGTTAATTATATTCTCATTATCTTTGCATTGTTAAATAATAGTATAAATCAAGTAATAAAATGAAAGTACAAGTAGTAAATAAATCTTCTAATCCTTTACCTACTTATAGTACTGAATATAGTGCTGGTATGGATCTTAGAGCTAATCTAAAAGATGAAGAAGGAAATGATGAAGTTATAAGTATTGCTCCTGGTAAAAGAGTTCTGATTCCTACAGGTCTTTATCTTTCAATACCTTATGGTTATGAAGGTCAAATTAGACCTCGTTCTGGTTTAGCTTTAAAATATGGTATTACAGTACTTAATACTCCAGGTACTATAGATGCTGATTATCGTGGTGAAATTAAAGTTTGTTTAATTAATCTTAGTAATGATACTTTTGATGTACATCATGGTGATAGAATTGCTCAAATTGTATTTAATCAAGTTAAACAATGTATGTTTATAGAATGTTGTGAACTTGTAGATACTATTCGAGGTGATGGTGGTTTTGGTCATACCGGTGTTGAATAAATAATTATATTAGTTTTTAAATTTAAATTATGGAAGAAAAAGTATTTAGACTTATATACAATTATCTTAATGATAGATATAGAAATACTAATATAAACGATATGTTTATAGTTTGGTCTTGTTATATTTTAGGTAACAGAAAATATCTTATTGGAGTTAAAGATTCTTCTAGCTATTTTGAAGTTACATATAATAATAATAAGAAAGAATGGTATATTGATGAATATAGTAAAATAAATAACATTTGTATTAAAGATTAAATTTAAATTATTATGGCTACAAATTTTGTACAACGTATGATTATTGAACATTCTGAACTTGTTGAACGTATTAAGAAACTTCATAATTATATTTATAGTGATGCAAGTGATAAAGATGATAAAGTTGAATTTGCTAATAAATGTATTCAACTTGCTGCTATGAAGAAATATGAAGAAGCTCTTCGTGCAAGGCTTGAAAATCAGGATATTATTTATGAAGATGGTGAATATTTCGCACATTTAGCTAAACCTTGTATTAATCATTGTGATTGTGATTGTGATAATTGTCAAAGTAATTGTGATAATTGTCGAAATGAACGAGCTGTTTGTGGTAAAGAAAATGCTTAAATGAAATATTTATATCTTATTACTACTGAAGGTTGTCAAGGATGTAAAATTATGAAAGATATTCTTGATAATGATTTTAGTAATATTAGAATAAGAGTACAAGATGTTAGATTTGTTCCACTTTGGATTAAAACTAATATTAAACTTACTGATTTTCCTACATTAGTATTTATTAAAGATGATGTTATTAGATATCATTTTAGTGGTACTAAAAGTGCTAGAAAAATTAAAGAGTTAATAGAAACTTTGCAATTTTAATTTGTTGTGTTGTTTGGGCTGGTGGCAGTAATGCTACTAGCCTTTTTTTTAATAATACAGACAACTTACAAGAGTATCAATGAATATTTTGTATAGTTGAATGTAGTCAAATATGGCTGATTTGCAACTTTTTCTTGACTCTGTTGGGTTTTTATATATCAGATGATAACTTATAAGCAAATCATATTTGACTTGCTTAAATTTAAAATCAAATTATTGTATAACGTATTATCAAGAGTAAATGAAGTATCATCTTTATTTATATCTTTTTTTTTATAATTAGTTGGAACACATATGAAACATATAAAAATAAAAACTCCTACTAGTTTCACAACTAATAGGAGCAACAAATAAAATAAATAATTAGTTTTATCAACTCAATTACCATGAAAGTAGTGGGTATTACCACATCCAAAAAGAATACATTTTACATAACCATCAAATCATTAACCAGTAGTTGTTCCACACCGATTTGAACGATGACTGAGAGAACCAAAAACTCTAGTGCTACCATTACACCATGGAACATTAAAAAAAAGGTAGATTAAGAACGGACGAAGAACATCTACCAATACTAGTTAGAGAAAGGAAGGAGATAACTAGCAATTCTTTTTCGTAGGGATAATAGGTAATAATACCTACAGGACATATAAGAGATATACTCTTATGAAGTTTAGTTAGTCAAACATTGTTTGGTGTTTGAATACGAATGCAAATATAGAAAGAATTATTATAAATACAAATTTTTATGTTATTAAATTATTTAAAATAATTATTTTCTGTATTTACGTTCTTCATAATAGTCAAAATTATTAAGATAAGATTTTACATTTCTAATATAATTATTATCTCTAGGAGTAGCTAAACGATTAGTTAATTGATTGTTTCTACCATTCCATTTATAAAGTAAAGCATCATAAGCATCAATGTTTTTATTGTTTTGACCTTTAAAATTTCTACCTTTAACTTCAGTATTATAAATATAAGCTAATCTTGCAATAGTTGCAATAGCACTACCTTGAGAAGTTAATATAGATTCTTCATTAATACTTAAATTTTTATAAATTTGTTGTAATTGTTTATTATCACCATTAAGTTTTATTTGAGAATAACCTCTAGATTGAGCTGCATCACCTTTAATAAAACTAACTAAACCAGATAATGAAGTTTTAAGTTTGTAATTATGCCTAAGATTCCAACTAGTACCTGTACCAAAATTACTTTCTTGTTCAGCAATGCCCATTGCTAATTGAGCTAATCTATTATATTCATTACTAGTAAGATTAAATTGTTTTTGTAATCTTTGTTTATTAGTACTAATAGTATTAGCAAAATGTAAAGCATTAATATCGTGTTCTTGATTATTAGTTTTCTTATTAGGTTTAATTAATAAAGGTGAATAAGATTTATCAATATGAGTATTATAATCATCCCAATTAACCATATCTTTACCTTTATCAGATAATTTACCTTTTTCAGTATTACCATAAGGATTATCAGCAACAAAATTTAATTTACCACCTTTAAGTACAAATCTAGAACCTTTATTTTCAGGAAGAGTATAAATTTTATTACCTACACCTAGATATTTACTCATATCTTCTAACGATTGTTTACCAATACGAACACAACCATTACTTGATTTATTTTTAGTAGTATTACCTATATGAAAACTAGAAGCAACATCATCATTAACCCATTTAGTTTTATCTTCTTTATAACTACCATCATCTTGTTTAACCCAAGGATGTACTTGATAAGGTTTACCTGTTTCAGGATTAAATCTAGATCTTTGAAAACTAGGAGCACCATGATATGTACCAGTACTACTAATTGTTAAAATACCAGCAGGAGTTGAATTATTACCTGCATAATTTTCTAATCCTCCTTTACCTTGATATGTTATAGTATTATAATCTTGACCACTAAGACCTGTACTTATATCTTTAGTAGTATATAATAATTTATTATTTTTATCGAATATACTAAGATTATTATTTTTCTTATCAATTATTACATAATTACCATCATGTTGTGCATGTTGAATAGCAGTAATATTATCTCTATTCCAAATATCTTCTTGAGCTTGTTCGTTTCTAAGATTTACAAGTTTAGTTTCATATTCTGGAGCAAGTTTTAAAGTATCACCAGCATGAATAATATCACTTTTAAGTTGAGGATTTAAACTTTTAAGTTCATCTAAACTAATACCATTAGCTTTAGCTATATTCCATAAATTATCACCTTTTTGAACATTATAAAGTTTAGCTGAATTTTGAGAAATTTGATTAGCTACTTGTTGTGCTATTTGTTGTCTAATATAAGCTTGTTTATCAGCTTGTTGTTTATAATATATATTAGGTAATGTATTTACTTTTGTAGATTCATTAGGTGCAACAAATCTATTAAGACTATCTTCTAAACTATATCTAAACATTATTTCTTTCTTTTACGTTTGGCAACAACTTCAACAGTTGGAAGAACTGCATCAAAATAAGCACCATCATATCTTGGCATAGTACCATTAGGAAGTCTAACTTCTGCTCCATTAGGTTCATTAAAACCAACATAATCTATAGTTCTACCAACATCCCAACCATTTCTCATTTGAGAATCAGAAAGAGTGTATCTAGAACCGTTTTTACCTAATCTAGGAGCATCACTCCAACTACCACCTACTATACCTTTAGGATTGTATACACTAGGTTTTCCACTATAATCACTTTCATTACTAAAAGTAGGATGAAATGCTGTTTTAGCAATATCTGTAAAATGAGCATAAGGATCATCATGAAGCATACGTTCGGCTTCTAAAGGTTGAGTATCATAAAAATGTCTATAATTATAAGTAGGATCATTAAGCATTTCATAAACATCCCAACCTCTCATATCAGCTATATTTTCAATCCAATTATAAAATCCTGTATAATCTTGTAAAGCTTTTCTTTTAGTCATAGGTTTATTATTTAATTTATTATTAAGTAGAAGAGTTGGTAGATTATACACAACTCTTCTACGGGGGAGTTTTTACTAAACTATATCAATCACCAGTTACAGATTTCTTAACATCAAATATACCAATAGGATTTTGTCCAAGTTTATAATAATGATTGTTTGAAGGACTATCAAGTACACCTCTAATACCATTCCATATAGGAATACGTCTTTGAATATAAACAGATATTTTACGTTCTCCAGCAAAACGACCACTATGATAATAAGGATCATATTCATCGTCAAACATCCATTCAGTAATACCTTTTATAGTATTCAAACCATCAGTTATAACACTTTGAGCAGCAATAGGAGTACTCATTAATTTTTTAGTTTCATTAAGTAAACCTAAAGGATTATATAAGAAACCTTCAGAAGTAAGTCTATCAGCTTCATAAAGACACATATTAAACCAAATAGTATCTTGCATTTCATCATCATCATCTGCAATATACCAAAGAGCTGCAACTGTTGCCATACCTCCTAATACTGCTATAACATCACCTAAATTTCTAATAAGATTAGCTTTTTCGTAAGGAGGAATTACTTTAAGTGTTTGTCTTAATTGAGTAAGATAATCAAAACTATGTGCTAAAATAAAAGTAAAACTTTTACCAGCATTAACTTGTTCTTCTGTAAGACCTGCATCTACTTTAATTTTATCCCAATTAAGTCTAAGTAAATCTTTAACACTTTGAACCATACCTTTATCAACACTACCTCTAGTCTCATTATAGTGACCTCTAGCCATATATCTTTTAAGTATACCTATAGGTAAATGTTTATGATATTGCATAACCAAACTACCCCACCATTTACGTTCAATATAAGCAGCAGATTGTCTATTATATGCACCATGTATTCTGTTATTTACTTTACGAACTTTATTAGAAAAAGCACCAATTAAAGCCATAGCTTCACTTATTTCGGAAGAACCATTATGAGGTTTTTTATCTAATTCAGCCAACTCAGAACCTTCTTTAAAAGCAAGTTTACCATCATCACCAAGTTCTATTTGGTCATACATGTTAATTTTATCATCAAATTCTTTAGCAAATTCTTTTTCTTTTTTATTACGTTCAGCAAAGAATTTATTACATTGTTCTTCACTAGTATGAAGATAAACCCAATCTGTTAAAGCGTCACGTCTAAACCAAGCATAATCTTTAAGTTTATTAGGATCTTTTTTAATGTTTTCTTTAAATTCATTATAAGCTTTAAGTTGATCTTCAGATAAAATACTATCAAGAATTTGACTTTGACGATAATCAATATATTGTCTTTTATTCATAGCCATAACAGAACCATCAAGCATAGTTATAATTTTATGTCCGTGTAGCATACCAAATAATACACTATTTTGCATAAAATGTTCACCTATAGTTTGAGGACTGAACATAAAATCACGAAGTTTTTTACTATATTCTTCAAGATTTAGTTCATGAGTAACACCGGCTATTTCATCATAATCGACTACATTAAAGAATTTAATAATAGCATCTTGTTTATTATAAGAAGTTCCTTTATGGTTAAACATAGCTTCAAAACCTCCTCTAGCAAAACCTAAAGAACCTTTAGTCCATTCACCAGTACCAAAAGCCCAATCATTTTTACTAAAAAATTCACCAGCAAGAGCTTCACCTATAATACCTGTTTCACCTAATGTAACATTAGCAATACCACCTCTAACATTTAACATCATATAATTAGCAGAAGTAAAACCTTGAAGTATATTTGCATATTTTGTTATATTACCTTCTTTATCTTTCCATTGATCAAATAAAAGTCTACGTAATGTATTTTCATATTGTTTAATAAGATCTTCATCAACACTTTTACTATAAATATTACCTTCAGAAGATTTTCTAGTATTTTTATCCAAATCACCTGTAAGACCATATTTTCTAGAATACATTTGCATACTTTTTAGAACATTATGAAGATAATATAATTTAGTTTTATTATCGTTAATAGCATTATATCTATTAGCTTGTTCTAGATAACAATCTATAACATTTAACCAATCTCTATTAAGAAGAGCATTTCTTTCCTTTTTTAATTGAGCTTCTAATGCAGCTATTTTTTCATCACGTTCAGTAATAGCTTTATTGAATTCTTCTTTAGAATTAAATTGATCTTCTGTAATAGTACGTTCATTTATTTCTTTAATCTTATTCTGTAAATCAATAGTTTGTTTGCTATCAAGAAGTTTAGTCATAGGCATTAAAGGAGTTTTATCAAACTCATAACCTATTTCGTTATACCAATCTTTTTTACCATTTTCAGTAGAAATACCAATACCAAATAATTTTAAACCTTCTTTACCAATCATTTTAAGATTTGTATCTTTAGGTTTTAAACTTCTTGGTAAATAACCTTTTTCAAAATATCTACGAGCAGATTCAACATTAGCTGTTTGCATAAGAGTATTTTGAAGATAATCTCGCATAGCTTTTTCAGAATCATTCATAACTATTTTACTATCATATTTACCTTTTTGACTACCTTTTACGTAATTACCTATAAGACCAAGATTAGGATTATAATCGTGATTTCTCATATCATGAGATGCATCATAAGTACTAATTTTCTGTCCAGCTATAACAGTACTAAAATTACCATCACGAACTACTTTATCTCTTTGATTACTTCTAGGAACCCATTCACCTTCAAAAGTATTATCTTTAAATAATTCATCACGAACTTCACTAGTAAGCCAACAATCTAATGGTTGCATTTTACGAGTATAAGGATTATATATATGATTAGCAATATACCAATCCGTATAAATATGTTTACCATTTTTTTGAGCTTTAGCCATAGCTTCGTGCATAGACTGATAATAATATTTAGTAGGAACTTTACGATAAACTTGATTAATAAGATTTAAAGCTTCGTTACGTTTATGGTCTACAAAACGTTCATAAGAAGCATCTCTGGGTTTACCTTTTGGTTTAGCATAACTATAAAGAAATCTATTAGGAACAAAATTACCATCTCTTTGAACAAAATCGCCGTTAGTTTTACGTTCATAAGCTAGTAATATAAAAGCATTTTTGAAATCATCACTAAAATTACCACTTTTTATAGCAGCTATTTGACCATTCCAAGCAACATCATTAGTAACAAATTCAACATTATTTTTTATAAATTCTGATACATCTTTATCAGTATTATCTGTTTCTTTATAAGCTCTAATTTCTTGATATTTTTGAGCTATTTGTTTAAGAAGTTCAATACCATCATCTGTATCTGGAATTTGTTCAAAATGAATATTACCGTCTACATTATTATAATAAGGTTCTAATAATTTATTAAGTTCAGTTACACATTTTAGATATGCGGGATTAACATCATCTTTAGTTTTACGCATACCTTCATAAAAAGCTTCATTGAAAATAGTATTATCAGGTTTAGCATTAGAAATTAGTACTCTATCTGTAAGAGGAGGACAATCTTTAGTTTTATAATCTGATAATTGTTCATCTTTTACTTTAGCTAATTCTTTATCCGATAGTTTTCTACCATCTAATACATGATTTTCATCATAAATACCTTCACCATTGTTATGATTACGCATAACAGTAGCTGCACCTATATTTTTAGCATTACTTGTTAAACCTAACCATCTAAAAGCTTCTTTAAGTTTAGCTCCTATAGTATTAGCTTCACCATCTTCATCGTTAGCTGTTTTTAATACAAATCTAGCATTATTTTGAACCCATTGTTTAGCTTCAAAATATTCAGGTTGAGCATCTAACCAATCTTGTGGTTTTTGAGGAATTCCATTAGCATCTCTATTTTCATAACTAGCAATAATATTTAAATTTATTTTAAGTTGATCTTCAAAACCATAAGCTGAATCATAAGCAAAATATTTATCATTAAGTTGTGCAATATTATCAAGAAAAGTTTTTAAAGCTGTTTGAGCTTCTCTGCTATAAAGTTTTAATGTATCATTATCTGTAACAGACATACCTTCTTCAACATAAGGTCTATCTTTTAGATTACCATTTTCATCAACATAACTACCTGGTCTTGTAAGATTAAACATTTCTTGACTAAGTTTATTAAGCTGTTGTCTTTGATTTTCATTAAGTCCATCATTAGACATATAATGAAATATATCAAGACGCTTATAAAATAGTTGCATATATTTAGAATATAAATCAGGAAAACCTGGAATATGTTTATCAGCATTTTCAAAAGGTAAATTTGGATTACCTTTAATATCATATCCATAAATAATAGCTCTTTCTAAAGCACATTTTCTTTGATAATACATACCAGCAGCTGGTTGATTACAATGATTAGCTTTAAATTGATCATATTCAAGTTTAGCTTTAAGATGATCTAAACTACCATAACCATTTAATCTAGCAGCTTCATTCATTTTATTTCTAAGTTTTTGCATATCATCAATAAACTTATTATCATAATCTTGAATAAATCTACCATCTTCATCAACTATATGATTCCAATTAATAGTTTCACCTTTACGTCTAGCTTCAGCTTGAATTTCTTGTATTTTATTCCAAAATTCTTTTCTAGTTTTATGTTGAAAAGCTTTTTGTCTACCATCTATATCATCCATGACATTTTTAAGCATAACTTGTAAAATAGGTGTACCATTTTCCATTATATCATTAAATTGCCATGCAACACCATAAGTTTTCCAATAACCGTCCATTACATCTATAAGTCCTTCTTTAACTAAAGGATTAGTAGAATATTTATCTAATTGTGCTTGAGCACCTTTTTGTAATACGTCAGATAAAGGAAGTTTACTTACATCATCAAGAGCTTGTTTTATATCATTAATATACATTTTAATTTCTGAATCTTCAGATGTAGCATCAAACTCTCGATAAGGTGTATATTCATTTATAAATGCTTGTGCTATGTTTACAGCTTCCATATACTTATCCATAAGTTTAGAATCTTCTTTAATCATAGCTATAATTCTATCATCTGTAATACTAATAAAACCATCAGCATTATCTGGATCTTCTATAAATTGATTAAATAATTTAGTTCTAATATAATCAGCAGTATGTCTAGCATATTTAGCTGTTTCTCTAGTAGTTAATTTTCTACTTTCATCAGTTCTACCTATACTTTCAATACTAGTATTAATATCATTAGATCTAAGTTTTTCAAGATAATCAATAGAAGCTCTATCATTTTTAGCAGCACGTCTACTATGTGCAAAGTCTATACTATTAGAATCTAATTCTTCTAAACTAGCAGCATAAGCTTCATTTTCAACTATAGGTATAACTTCAACAACTCCGGATAATCTAGTAAGTCCAGCTTCTTGAGCGTTTTTAACAATACTTCTAAGACTAGGAGTTTGTATATTATCAACACTGACTTTATTTCCTTCTTTATCACCTTTTAAACATTGCTTTTCAACTTTATTTAAATTGCTTGGAATAGCTAATATAAATCGTCTAGTATCATTATTACCAAAATGAATAGTTTGTTCACTACCATTTTCTACACCACTACTAAATATATAATCAGTTAAAGCACCGTTTTTAACAAATAATCTACCTGCAAGAGGATTTTTAAAATGATCAATTATTTGTTGACGAAGAATAGCCATAGAACCTCCATTTTTAGCTTCATTTTCAATACTAAAATCAGCAGCAGGAACACTTCTATTATAATTCTTACGTTCTTTATAAAAGAAAGTCTTCTTTTCACCTATTTCTTTATAATGTTCCATACGTGACTTTATAAATTTATGTGTAAATTCTTGACTATCTTTTACTTTAGCAAAATCATTAGTTAATGCTATATATGCTTTTTTACTAAGAATACCTCTATTATTATTTTCATTAGCAGACCATTCACTATTTTCGTTAGCTTCTAGCTTAGATAAAGGATATAAAACAATATAACCATCACCTTCAACAATTTTATATAAATTATTACTTTTACTATCTCTAAGTCTAATATATTTATTAGTTAAATAAGTATCAGTTAAAGGAAGATAAGTTTTAATACCTATATTAGATAATTTTTGATTAAAAGCTTTTAGATTTGCTTCAGGAGAAGCTTTATCATCATTAACTTTTAGATAATAAGTACCAAAATCATGTTTATATAATCCATATTTATATTGATTTCTTTTACTTAAATAAACTGTTTTAATACCTTTAGTTTCAGGATGACTTCTAAGATAGTTTTCATAAAGAGTTTCTACTTCAGAATTAACATCATTATTTTCATCTAAATTATAACCAAAATGTCCTTTACCATTTTTAATATCAGTCATAGTTTGTCTAATACTATCTACAAAACCTAATCCGTTTCTACCAAAAGGTTGTATAAGACATTTATTATCTATAACTTTATTAATAGCTGTAGCAGTCATTCTCATTCCTTCAACTTGAGCAGCATATTTAACTAAATCAATAGCAGCAGAAACAATTAAAGGATTATTATTGTAAAAAGCTTTTCTAAATTCAGCATAAACAACATTAGGATTTATATTTTGTTCTTTATATTCCAAAGTTTGCATACCAACCCATTTACCTCTAGCAGCACTATTAAACAAACTAACATTAAGTAAACTAAATATACCAGCGTTACTAAAATTAGATTTTATAAATTGAACTTTTTGAGCAGGAGAAAGTTGTTCATAAAGTTCCATTTCTTCTTTTTTAGGATTATTAATATCTTCTACTTCAAAATTAGTAATTACAGTTTTAGTTTTAGTTTTACCATTGTTATCTGTATAAGTTTCTTTATTTATAATAGAAACATTACTATCACGTTCATAACCATAAATTCTAGTAATTTCTGCTTTAGAAGCTTCTTCTATTTTATCAGTTTCTGTAGGAATATTTTGAGTTATTTCGATTTCTCCTTTGTTGTTAGTTCTAACATTAACAAGATATCTAATAGCAGGAACTTGTTTATATAAAGAACTTAATACATATTTTTGTAAATCATTATAAGTATCTTCATTTATAGTCTGATTATAACCATTAAGTACTTCTTTAAAATCTGTTATAAGTTTTACAAAACCATCATCTTGAGTATCAAATACTGTTTTAGCAACAACAGTACTAGTAGCTGAAGCATATTTTAAGAAAGCATATAATGATGGATAACTACTTTCAGCAATTCTATTAGTTTTAAGTAGATTGTTAATTATACCATTACTATCACTATCAATATTATCAGTACCAGGATATATAGATGCTAATATATGTTTACCATTAACAGAAAGTATTGGTTCTCTTAATTGTCTAACAATACTACCAGTATCAGGAATAACTTCTTGATTAAACATAGTTTGATCTATGCTATCAAATACTTGACGAGTTGCAAAAACTGTTTGTTTAGCACCAAATCTATCAGGATTACAACATCTAGCTATATCACCTATAGTATTAGCAGTATTATGTAATTTATTAAAACTAAGTATAACACCTAAATCAAACAAAGACTTCTCTACGGGGGAGTTTTTACTAAACTTACCTATATTTTTAAGTCTATCAACAAGCATAGAAGCTATTATAGGAAGATTCTTAGTATCTTCTTCATTTAAACTAATAGTAATATCGTCATCACCTTGTTGTTTAAATATTTTATTAAATTCTTTATTATACTTTTTATTAATAGAAGCAAGTACTGCTGTAATAGGAACATTATCTTCAGCACTTATTTCTAATCTTTTAGTAATATTTCTAATAGCTTGATGAATAGGATTACCAGAAGTTGTAGAATAAACAGATTTATTACTATTATTAGCTTTTACAATTTCTTCAATACCAGGTTGCATAATAAAAGCAACAGAAGTATTATAATCTGTACCTATATTAGCAAGAGTTTTAAATACTGAAAAAGTATAATCATTAACATTAGGTATAGCTCCTTCTTTAATAGCATCAAGAATAAATGCTGTAGTTTGAGAAGAATAAGCTGTAAGAATCTTACCTGCTACATTTCTATTATCTTTACTCCATCCATAAGTATTATGTTTTATAGCAAAAGTTTTAGCTTTACTTTTAAGTTTACCACCATTAAATCTATCTAAAATAGTTTGAGGATTTTTATAATCTTCTGTATTATAAACAATATAAATTGGTTTTTCTAATGTTGGTCGAACTTTATTACAAACAGAACAAAAAGTATCAAGTGTAACACTAAAAGCTTTAAGTTTAGCACCACTCATAGCATCTTCTTGATAAGCTATTTGATCAAATACATTATAAGGACTTCTAGCATCTCTAGCTGCTTTAACGTTGGGATTCATAACAGCATTACGAGCACGAACTAAATCATCAAAATTAGAACGAGAAAGATTTTCTTCAAGAGTTTTAGGATCTGAAAGAATTTTATTCATAATACTAAGAAGTCTATTATTTCTAGCTTTTTTAGTATTAGCTTTTAAATCATTTTTAGATTTAAGATATTCGTCTAATGTAAGAAGTCCAGCATTTTTAGCAACATTATTAAATTTATCAAGTCTTTCATTAAGAATATTATCTATTCTTTGTTTACTCTCTTCATTGTATCTAGCTCCTTGAGTCATTATAAAAGTATCAATAGATTCAAGTACAGGTACAATTTCATCAATAGTTTTAATAAAGTTAGTATTCTTATTTTTAGCTTTTCTTTTAGTATTATTTAAAAAACCTATAAGTTTAGTAAGTCTAAAATCATAAGCTTCTTTTCCTTCAAGACCTTGATTATGTATAGCTTTAGTTATTTTATTTTGAATACTTTTAATTATATTTTGTTCATCTTTATTAAACTTGTTCCAAATCTCTGTTTCTTCTTTTTCTAAAGCAACTAATTCAGCTTGAAGTTCAGAATTAATTTCTTTTTTAGCATCTGCTATTTTACTTTTAACATTAGGATCTAAATCTTTATCTTCAGCAAATTTAGTAATATAATTAAACCAATCATATTTAGTTCTATCTTTAGCTTCTTTATATTCTACACGATGTATTTCACCAGATTTAGTTTTATAAGTTTCAAACTGAATACCATAAACACTATCTATATCAAAGTCAGAACCTGTTTGAGAAACCCAATCATCAGGAACAACAATAGTAGAACCAAAGGCATCATCAACTATACCAACAACTTTCATATTACATACTGATTGTTTACCTTCAGTAGGAATACGATAACCAATAATCATATCTAAACCTTTACTTTCAAGTTCAGCTATAATTTCTTCGTTTGTCATATTTTTATAATGCTCATCATTTTTATTTATTCCTAAAAACGATGCCGGAAGCATTACTTCAATATAAGGTTTACCTTCAGGATGATATCTTAAAGTTTTATTATAACTAACATTTTCTATAGTTTCATTTAAAGGACTCCAACCAACATTTGTAATCTGAGCAGCATGAAAACCTGGAAGTTTTTGTCTAGTAATATTATTATTAAATAAACTTTGAACAACAGATTCAAACTTAGTAAGAATATTATTCATAAGAGCGGCAGGCATACTAGGTATACTAGAACCTTCAGGAATAGTAACATAATCATTTAAATTACTATCAAGTCCTGTACGCATTAATTCTTCTTTAAGTTTATTATAAAAAACTTTTAGATTAATATTTTTAATATGATTAAGATCATCTAATTCAATATTACCGTTTTCATCATAAGGAATTTCAAAATTATCAAGTAAATCAGTAAAAGATTCTTCTATATTACGAGTAAATAATTCAAAATATTCTTTTTTAAGTTTACCAAGTTCGCTATCATCATCAGGAAGATTATCAATCATTTTCTTCATAATTTGAATACCAGCTTTATTTTCAGCATTCATATGTTGAGGTGTTTCTTGCTGAGTATATAAATTATTATAAGAATATATTTGAGCATTTTCTCTAAGTTGATTAGCATATTTAGTAGTAGCTTCAGCTATTTTATCTTCATCAATAACACCGTCTAAACCTTCGATTTTAGCATCATTATCCCAAATAGTAAGAACTTCTTCATTAGCTGCTTTACTAGTTTCAACTGTATTAAGTTGATCAATATTACCTTCTCTCATCATATTATACACATGTTCAAGTTGTGTACCTTTTATAAGACTAGGTATAAGTACAAATTCAGCATTTTTAATTTGACGAGGAACATAAATACCATAATTTTCATCATAATGCATATCATAATAAAAATTCTTTTGTACTTGAACAAATTCCTTAATTGTTTCAGCATCAAGTTTAATATCAGGATTTTTATCAGCTTCAATTATTTTCTTTATCAAAGGAAGATAACGTTGAAGTTGTCCACGAGCTGCAATACGACGAACCCATTCTTGAACAGTTATATAAGATTGAGCATCATTAACTTTAGTTTCAGTAAAACCACCTTTACGAACAGGATTTCCTTCTTTATCTTTAACTATTTTACCATCTTTAACTACAACAGGTCCAAAAAGAATTTCTCTAGCAGCTTCTTCATCTATTTTTGAATCTTTTACAAGTTTTTTAACAAGTTCTTCAAGAGCAGTTACATTTGTACGTTGAGTATTTTTAATGGTAACACCTCTAAAACCATATCGTTGAGTAGTGCCTTCAAATAAAGTACCTTTAAATAAATCTTGTATACTAATTTCATTAACTACTTCTTTACCTTCAGAATCTTTACTAGTTTCCTCAATAACACCATCGTTAAGAAATGAATGCTCTTTTACATCAGATAAATCTTCATTATTAAAAATATCATAATTAGCAATACCATAAGGTACACCAGAACCTTGATATTCTTTAGCACGCTTTAAAATAGTTTGACTATCTTTATAAAATTTAGTATTACCTTCAAAGAGTTCATCATAATTATAATGCATTAGAAGATTATTAATAGCAAAATTTGTTATATTTTCATTATTAACATCAACTCCTTGAATAAAGTTTTTATAACTATCTACTTTATTAATAGCTTGTTTTTGATATTCTGTAAGAAATGCTGAAAGAGCTTCATCTATTTTCTTTTGTTGAAGATCACTAAAAATAACATCTTCTACATTATAACTACCATCTTCTTCTTGAGTAGCTACTATCCTCATAGCTCCCCCGTAGAGAAGATTGATTGTTCCATCATCTCTTTTATCTAAATCATTACTTATAATTTCATCTAGATAATTCTTTTTACTAATAACACCTTTTTCATTTTCAACAGCTAAAGTAAACTTATTACTATGAAATACACTACCTGCAAGTTTAAAACCTTTTCCATTCTTTTCTAAAACTGTACCATTATTACCTAAATGATAAAACTTATAACCTTTAGTGTTAGACTTACCTTTTTTAAATACAGGTTCGTTAGCTATTTCATCATTTGGACGTTTTTTAAGTTCTACACTATAATAACCGTCTTCACCTTGTCTAAAATCAAAATAATGAGATAAAGCTACAGCAGCATCAAGCATCTCTTGTTTAAATTGATTTTTAATCATTTTATAAACAGGATGATTAACATTTACTATTTGTTCAGCTTTAGTCCATGTTTTATCATTTATAGTAATATCATGTTTTAATAATTCTGTATGATAGTATTTACTTAAATAATCACTTATTTTAGTAGGAATACCATTTTCATAATCTTTTGTATTATTAAAAGTACCTTCATAAGAAATATTTATAAGATGATAACCTTTTTGTGATTTACTTTTTTCAATAGTACCTTTTACAACTACTATATCACCTGTTTTATCATCACCATAAGTAACATAACCTTCATAACTACCATCTTCTTGTTCAGTATCTTCTATTTTTTTAATAGAACGTATATCTGTTATAGGAATTGTTGTGTTTTCTGTAGGAGTTAGATATTTATCTATATTAAAAGTTTGAAGTTTAGAAACATAAAAATTATCAGGATCAGGACGATATTTATTATTATAATCTTCAGTAGTTAATACATTAGCATGAGTTTTAACTATATCTTTTATTATATCATAAAAAGCTTCACTATTTTTTACAGTAAATAATCCGTGAGTATCGTATTTAGGTGCTCTTATAGTAAAAGTTTTAGGAGCATCAGATGGTGTACGAAGGAAATAATTAGCAACATCTTCAATTTCATTAGTTTTAGTATTAAAGAAATTAATAAAATCTGTTGGAAGATAATCACCACTAGTCATTTCAGAATAAGAAAGATTAGTGTTATTATCCATATTTCCAGCACCATCAAATAATCTTAATTTAATAAGATTTTCGGCATTTTCAGATATAACTAATTGACCATCTACATATTTAAAAATACCTCTATTTAAAATATTACCATCTTCATCAGTTTGTTCTAAAAGAATATTACTGTATTTATATTGTTTACTTCTAAGTTTTTCAAGACCCCAAGCTTCTAAAGTTTTATTACGTATTCTAGTATAAAGAAGTTTTCCATTAGCATCGCATACTCTTTCTTCATAATTATCTTTTAACATTTTATCAATTTGAGTAATTAAACTATTATTAATAATGTTAGAAGTATTATTACCATGAATATTACGAGAATTAAGTTGTGTATTAACTACACTATAGGGTAATAGTTTATTTACTATTTGTTGAATACTAGCATCTTGAGATTTAATAAAATCATCAGAATATACACTTTTTTCATTCTGATATTCATTAAAATCTATAATTTCACCTCTTTTACGAGCTTTATCTAAATTATCATTATTTTCTTTAATTTTAGCAGCTCGTATCATCATTTGCTGTAAAGCATTATAACTTTTATCAGTAGCTGTACAAGCATCGCTTATATCTTTTGTAAGAAGTTGTATATTTTGTAATTGTATTTTAGTATCACCAGCAGCATTATTATTCATTTCTATATAAGATGTTATAGCAGCATCTTGAATAGAAGGATAATATGTTTTTATCAATCTTACAATTTCTTGTTTAGCTTTACCTAAAGCTTTATCAGCTTTATTTTTAAATCCAACTTTATCGTCTTTTGAATAATTTTTATCAGAAAGTTTTTTAATATTATTTAAAGCATTATCTATACTTCTATTCAATGTATCAATATCATTTGAAATAACAAAAGCGTTATTATCTCTAATAACACCTTTAATATCGTTACGTAAATCAAAAACTAATACATTTCTAGGAGTTGCTGAAGCATTAGATATTCTAGTAATAGGCATACCATCTTTAACTACAGTTTCAAGTTTATCTATTTTAGTTTTAGCAAATACAGTAAACATTTCTGTAGCAAAATCTGGATTATCTTCTAGATCTTTAGCTAGCTTAACAAAAGCTTCAAAACCTGAAACAGTTTTACCTATATGTTCAATACTTTTAATCATATCTTCTACATTATGAAATGTAGCTTGATTATAAAGCATAGATGAACAAGCATTAGCATCCATAGTTTCAGCAATACCATAATCATTACTAGTATCAAAATCACCTATATTAGGAGTAGCAAGTTTTCTTAAAGTATTAAAATAATTTCTAATACGAGGACCCACATGAGTCATAAAAGAAGTATAAGCTCCGATATGATTATTAAAACTAGTAATACTAGTATCTAATTCTACATCATTAATTTCAGAACCTTCAGGATTTACACCATCTAGTTCTTCATTACTTTGAAGTCCTAATTTAGCATTTTCTTCATCTAAATCTCCTTTGATTTGATGATATACATCAGCTAAATTAGGATTAGTAAATACTTCATTTATATAATTAAGAGATGTTTTATCTGAAGCAAATAATTCTTGATATACAGCATAATAATTACTATAAGTAATATTTTTTTCATTACCTCCAAGTAATTCATTTATATAAGAAGCTTTATCTTCAGCATTTTTATATTCATTTTTTAAGTCATCAACTTTTTTATTATCACGTTTAGAAATAGAATCAAATATCATATCAAGCCATGCTTTTTTAGCTTGTTTACGATAATATTCTAATTTATTCTTTTTAAGTTCTGCTCCACTATTTTGAAGATTATTAAAAGTATCAAGAATAAAAGTAGCTACATGAGCTTTACCTTTTTCTCTATTAAAAATACTACTATAACCAAAAAGAGTAGTATTATTATCACTATCTTGATTTCTTACAGTACTATCTATACTAGGATGTTTTTTATAATAATAATTATAAATAGCCTTAGCTATTTTAGCAGCTTGAGGTTTAGTTTTAGGATCTAATAAAGGTGCAATAGCACCCTTATTAGATTCTTTATATACTTTTTGAAAATCTTCAGTAAAACCATTTACATCTGAAGCTTCAAGAAGCATAGTTGTAAAAAGAACATCATTATCACCAATTAATTTTCTAAGTTCATTACCAGTTTTTGAACTAGATATACGAGCAAAACAATCCATATATTAAAAGTTTTATTATAAGTTTATTTTCGTTTTAAGCGACTTTATTTTTATAGCTTTATAATTCTACTTACACTTAATTTCAAACCAACCTTGGCTTGCTAGGTGCTTGAATTTAGACTGTAAATGGTTTGGTAATCTACTTTGAAATACATCAAGATTGACTATTGGCTTAAAACCATCATTATCAACATTAACTTCTTCAATAGCAGCAGCATAAACATCATCATTATCTGATGTTAAATCATCATCTAAACCTAAATCATCATCTATAGAATTTATATCAAAACCTTCACTAGTATCTACTTCATCATTTTCTGAAGTTTCATTATTATTTGAAAGTTCATTATCTTCATTATTTTCTAAAATTTCATTATTAGTTTCATCATTTGTTTGAATATTGTTAGTATCTTTTTTATTAGAAGTATCATTATCATCATCTGTAACTTCTTCCATACTATTATATTCATCTAATGGAGCACCTTCTATACGACCTGCTATATCTCTAAGAGCATTAAGTTCTTTCATATAAAGTGAACCATCTTGTATATTCCAACCAAAGAATTTAGCTATAACTTTTGCAATTTTAGTAAATAAAGTATCTTCTTTTTTATTATCTGTACCATCTTCAACTTGAATACTATTAAGATATTTAAAAAGAGTTTGATTAGTAAGACTTTCAACTACAAATTCTTCTATTAAACGACTACCTTGATAACCTGTATTAGAAAAATCTATAGATTTAAGAAGTTTATATTCATTACTATTTTTATCTAGTTTATCTAAATCTTCTTTTAAATGTTTAACAAATTCTTCATAAACATCATTAATTTCAACTATAGTATTAAAACCTTCATAACCTCTAGTTTGAAAATTAATATGAAGTTGTTCATGAATTAATTTTCTAATAGCTTCTTTACGTTTTTCTAAATTATTAGAAGAAGCCATATTTAGAAAATAATTACCAATAACAATAGATTCTGAAACAGGAATACGAGCAGTAACACGTTCACCGTTTACCATTTTATGATAATTAGCTATACTTTTACCACCTCGTGTAACAATAATAGGACTAGTTTCATCACCATTTTGTTTATCTCTCATGTTAACATCAAACATGATTCTAGTAGGAAGAATATCATTTAATACATTAAAATCTTCAGATATTTCTTTAAATTGATTATAAGCTTCATCGCCTAATATATTTTGAAATATTTCTAATCCAACAGATGTTTTGTTAGTTTCAGTAATTTGTCTTACTTTATTAAATGTATCAGCATCTGAAGTAGATTGAATATCTTTATTTGTTGTAGATACTTTTTTATTATTATTATTTACTGTTGGTAAAGATACATATAAAATTTGATTTGCTGTTTGTTTGTTTCCCTTTCTTGTAAAGTTACTGCCGTTTTCACCTATTTTAGTATTAACTCTTATAAGGTTTCCTTTAGTAATATAATCATTATAACTATCAAATTCTTGATTAAAACTATTACTTGTTTTATTATTTATATCAATACTAAATTTACCATTTTTTCTAGTAATAAAACCTTTAAGTATATCCGCTTTTGTATTATCATTTATAATACCTTTACGACTTATATTTACATTACAAGTATCTTTTATAAAACTCATAAAAGTATAAGCTGCATCTCTAGCAATAGTATTGGCATTACCTTTACCTAAATATATATCTTTTGGTAAATTGGTATCTCTAAAACCAAAAGGAGCATTATATCTACTATTAGTATATATTCTAAATCTTCTATAATTACCGTTACCGTTATTATAAACAATAGTTATACCTCTAGCAGGACTTCCAGGAGCGTTTATATTTTCAATACTAAAATTACCAGTAATAGGTCTAAATAAAGGTATTCTATCTTCATCATTATTGATAGCTATAATACTTCTTATTGTATCTTCTATTTCATTTATATTACCAAAACCTTTTTTATCTATAAATTTTTGAAAAGCTTCTTGTAAATGTATTAGTGAAGCATTAGCTACAGAACCTACTATACTTTTATTACCTAAAGTTTTAGCTTCAGATAATTTTACACCAATAGCTTTAACATAATCAGGAAATTCATTTTTACTAAATACAGCAATTAAAGTACTATTTTGTGTCCAACCAGCAACATCTAAAGCGTTTTCTCCAGCAACATCTATATATGTTTGTTCTCTATTAACGATACCTAATTTATATTTAACTCCTTTTGCTACAGCATCTCCAACTAAAGGTAGTTTGTCATAATCTTTTACAGTATTTACATCATCTTGATCTATAGCTCTATTAATTTGACCTTCATTTAACTTTGTAATTTTAACTTTACTATCTTTAATTATATTATAAGTAGTATTATATGTATTATATAACATATTAAACCATCTATTCAAACTAGATCTAATATTATCTTCAGCTTCAGTTTTATTATTTGCATTATTTCCTGCTTGAGTATAATTCCAAAGTTTAGTAAGATGATTTAACAATCTATCATAATCTATTATACCACTAGCATTATTAATGAATATTTTATGTTCACCTTTAGCTTTATCTTTTCTAGCTTGCTCAACTAATTGTTGAATAACAAAATTATTACTAAAAGATTTAACTAAACCATCAAATTCAGTTTTATAATTTTTACTTCTTTTATCAAGTAAAGCATTTTTTATAAATAAAGCTCTTAAAGCTTTATGAGCACTAGTATCTGTTAAAAATATATCTTCAAATATAGGTTTAAGAGAACTTACAGCATTACCTTTATCATCTAGTTTAACATCAGTAATCCAGCCTTCATTTATTTGTGTAAAAGTATCACCATTAAGTTTAGGTTTAGGCATATTACCTATAGTAACATTTCCATGTCTAAATAATAATTCATTATCTGTTGCAAGCATATCAAGTTCATCACCTGTATTTAATGAATTTAAAGCTTTAAAGTATTCATCTTTAATAGCATCATTACTTATTAAAGCTTGTTCAATAAAATCATCGATGTTAACTTTAAAAGGATCATATTGTTCATCAATTTCTTTTTGAAGTTGTTCAGTAGTTTTAGTAATATCAGATAATATTTTATTACCTTTATTTAAGTCTATAGTTAAATATTTAGCTTGGCCAATAGGACTTTTAAGATAATTATAAATAACATTATACATAGATCTAGCAACACTAATATCTGATGTAGGATAAACATTATTACAAATTCTTAAAACATCTTCTAATCTAACAACTTGTCTACCATCAACTGTAGGTGTAACTACTATCTTTTTATATTCAGACATAAAAGCTTCTATAGCATTGGTAAACATTAAGCTAAAATTAGTAGTATCGACTTCTTCAAGCTTAGAAGCAAAAGCTAAATTTGCACCATTTTGAGCAAGTTTACTTTGTAAACTCATAAGTTTATCATGAGCATCTTTTAGCATTTGCTTTTGTCTAGCTACTTCAGCTTTAATATCTTCTTCATTTAAACCAACTTTATCTTTAATATCTAAAAGTTCTTTTTCAACTTTATCACTAATTTCATCAAAATTTATATCTTTAGCTCTCATATCTGGAATATATTTTCCAAATGTTTGAGCTATACCTCTTCTGATATTATCTAAATCTTCATTAGTTTTATTATTAGCAGTATTAGTAGAAGAAGTACCTTTATTTTCAGGTTTATTGTTTATAGTAGCATCATTAGCAGGATTTACTCCAGAGTTGGATTCTTGCCCCCCCGTAGAAGAGTTTTGTTGTGTTTTATTAGAATTATCTTGAATTTCTTGAGCATTATCTTGATTATTTTGATTATTGTTTTGAGCATTATCTTGATTGTTATCATTTAAAGAATTATTACTTTCTTCTACGGGGGAGTTAGAATCAACTTTATTTTCATCAAGATAACGTTCTATATAACTATTAGCTTTATATTCATTTGTTGTATCTAAAACTTCAAGAACAGCATCTCTAACACTATCAGGATTAGTTAATAAACTATTTTTAAAATTTTCATCACTATCAACTAATTCTTTAAAAGATTGATATTCTTCTTCATCTTTAGTATTATATTTAACGTTTTTAATTTCACCTTTTTCTACTATAACATATTCATTACCTTTACGTTTAAATATAGGATTTTTACTAACAACCCAATCAGCATCGACATCAATTAAATCAACATTTCCATCAAATAAACCTCCTATAACATATCTAAGTTGTGCATTTTTAGGTTTAGAACTAACATCTAAAGTATAAGTATCATCACCATTATTTATAACTTTAGCAGTAGAAGCATCAGTTTTATTAGTATGTTTAATAGATACTATAAGACCTTTACTGTTAATATTAAATGTAACATTAGTTTTTTTACCTTTATTTTTACTTTGTTGTTGGTTTTGTTTTTTATTTTGTTGTTGGTTTTGTTGTTGGTTTGATGGCGGTGCTATAGGCTGATTTTGCCCATTTGTTTCGTCTGTGTCGTTTTGTTCATTTGATTGTGGTGGATTGTTCAAGTTTTGATTTTCATTGTCTGTAATCTGTTTTTGATTTTCTGTAGAACTCGTTTCATCTTCTAGAGTATCTTCAGCTCTTTGTTGATTACGAGTCATTTTATATGTATCAATTATATTTGTAACATATTCATAAAGACTTTGATTAGTTCTATTAGAAAAATTAAATACATCTAAAGCATCTAAAAATTCAGAAGCAGTTACATTACCTTTACTACTATCATTTGTCATGAATTGTTCAGCAATACGTCTAGCTTCTTGTTTATCTTGTGAATACATCTTATAAACAGTATTTATAAGATTATCATAATTGTCAGTTAAAATTCCATCGTATTGTTGAAGTGCTTTAATAACAGTAGATGTAGCTAAATCAATCATTTTAGCACGAGCTTCATTAAGATTATTATGTTCCCAATCTACATCATCTTGTATTTGAGTTTGAGTACTAGATATTTGAGAACGTTCAATATCTTGTTGAAGTTTAAGTTGACCTATAGTTACATAATGTGAAAGTAATGTACTATTAACATTTGCTAAACCTTCTTTACTAAGTATTTTATCTACATTACTTAACATAGCTTTTGCAGATTGTATAACAGTATCATCACTTAAATCTGAATCATCATTATATATAGATTTAGCTTCTTTTAATATTTGTTCATCTGTTTCTGCAAAAGCATCTTTATCTTGATAATAACTACCATCATCTGCTTTACGATAACTTCTACCGTATTTTACAGCTGCAAATATAGCTGATAATCCAGCATTATTATTAGCTAAAGTTGTTTGTTTTATTCTATTAATTATTAATTCTTTTTGTTTATTATTCTTTTCTTTTTGTCTATCTAATCTATAATTAGCTCCTTGTTCTTCTATAGCTTTATCTATTTCTTTACTTTCATAAGTAAGTCTACCATACATATCAATTAAAGAAGCTAATTCTGTAGTATTTTTAGCTTCATCAAATAATACATCTGGATTAGTTTCTCTAGTTATAGCTTCTTGTTCTGCTGCAAGACTTTCAACATCAGTAATTTCTTTATCTAATTGCTTAATGTTTAAAAGTCTATCTACATTACGTTTAGCTATTATTTGAGCATACTCTAAAGGAATAGTTTGATCATATTTTTTAGAAGCGTTTAAAGCTGATATTTGATTAAGAACATGAGCAGATTGTCTAGCATATAAATTTTTTATTTCTTCTAAATCTTTTACAGTTTCTTCTGTATAACTATCTATATTTTCTTGTTTAGCTAAACCAGCAGAAACCATTGCTTGTTTAACTTCATCAGATTTAAAATAATCAATTAATTGTTTATAAGTACCACTATTCATAGCGTCCATTGCTATGTTAGCTTTAAAATCAGCTTCAATACGTCTACGAGCTAATGCTTTTTTAGTTTCTACATCACCATTGAATTGAGGTAATGTACCATCTTCATTTTTTTGTGCAAAAATATCAATACCATTTTCAATATTTTTTAAATCACTAGATAATTGTTCAAGTCTACCTATACGTTTTTCTATAGCAACACGAGCAGCTTTATCTTCAGGAAGTTCAAGAAGATTAAACCAACCATTAGCATCACTAATACTTTCACCGGTTGTACTATTAGTAGCACGAGCTTTTTCTTGAGCTTTTCTATAAAGAGCTAATTTACCTTTATTAAAAGCACTACCTACATTATGAAATACAACACCACCTAAAACACCCCAAAAAGCACTTTCTTGAAGTTCTGGTGTTTTCATATATTCAAATAGTTCTCCTTGTCTATTAGTCCAAGTAGATATTACATTAGGAATACCTAAAGTTAAATAACTATCTATACCTGTTGTAGCTCTATAGTCTTTAGCATTACCTTCAAGAATAGCTTTACCATAAGTAAGACCTTCTTGTTGTGCTATATAGTTTACAGCTTCTTCAATACCTTCTGTAGCTTCTTCTAATACAGTTTTAGCATTATATTTACTATAATCTAAAATACCTTGACCAAATCGTTTATATAAAGGTTTTTTAGCAGCTTCTTCAATTGCTTTTTTAGCACTTTCTGTACCACCTTTTGCGAATGCTTTAGCAGCAGTTAAACTAGTTCTTTGTGCTTCATTTACAATTCTACCTGATACATCTTTTACACCTTTTCCTATATTTTTAAGACCATGTAATTGTATAATATCAAAAATAGCATTACTAAAGTCCATAGTAAAAGTTCTATCAGCAGCTTTTTTAGCAATAGCTTTAGCAACTTTATCTCTATTATTTATATCAAGATCTTTATCAAAAATATTTTTATTTTTTTCAGCCCAAGCTTTATAATCTTTATCTGACATACTATTAAGTTTATCAGAAGCTTCTTGATACATTTGAATATTTGTATCTCTAGCTTCTTGATAATTTTCCATAGTACGCATAAGTAAACCTTCAGTTATACTTCCAGCAGCAGCATTAGCTTTAGCTATATTTAAAGGATTATTTAATGCTATTTGTAATTTATTAAGTCTATTATAATCTTGAATTTCATTAACTCCTGTAGCCCATCTTCTAGCTTTACTTACACCTTTACCTATATTAGTAGCTTTACCTACCCATTTACCTACACCACTAATAATTTTGGTAGGAAATAATAAAGTTAAAGTACTAGCTACACTAGGTAAATTACTAGCCCACCAACCTGCATCTTTAAAACCTCCATTTTGTATATTAAGACTTTCATCTCTATATATAGGAGCTATGTTGTTATTAAAAGCATCTTGCCATTCTTGTATTGCAGTACTAGCAGGATTTTGATAATCGTCTTCTGTTAAATGAAATATTTTACTAGTAACAAAATCAAATAAATCTGTAAAACCTTTTACAGTACCTAAACCTACTTCACTAACAACTGCTTGACTTAAACCATTAAACCATTTAGCTGTAGCACTTTGACTATCAGCTAGCATTTTATCTAAAACTGGTAAATTTTTATCAGTAGGAGTAATACCTCTTTCAATATATTTATCTAATTCTCCATCACGACCTATAATATCTTGATTACCTTGTGCAGCAGCTTGATACATTATATCAGCTGTTTTACTACCTTCAGGTGTTACAGGATTATTTAAATCAGCTACAGTTATATATTCAGGTTGACCATTTTTCTTAGTATAACTTGGATTTTTTATAACAGTACCACCTGCATTAAAAACACTTTGTACATCCATATTATTCTTGATTTTGCAGTTTATTATATCTAGCTACAAGATTTGCCATAGTTCTAGAAATTTCATTAGCATAATATTCTCTTTCAGTATCAGTAGCACTACCTTGAGGATAAAGTTCGTTAGTAGCTGAAATAGCTAAACTATTAATTCTATCCATTATATTACTAGTATTGTAATTATTAGAATCATTATTTAAACTATTTAAAGCAGCTAATGCTCCTTCTTCTATAATATTATTTTCATTAAGATTATGAATCATTTCTTCTTCACTTATACTATTATAAATAGTATTACCGTTTTTATCTGTAGTTTTAGAATAAGCTCCAGTTCCAGGTTTGTATCCTACTGTTTTACCATTAACAAGAGATAATTCATAGTTAAATTTTTTCATATCAGCATTATCTCTTGCTGCTTTTGTTTTAGTATCAGATTCAAATGCTTTTTCAGCAGTACCTTCAAACAAACCTTTAACCCAAATTTGTTTTTGAATTTCACCTTTTTTCTTAGACCAATCAGTTTTATCATCACCACTTTGATTTTTAGGTGCTATAGTAATAAGAGTACCAAGTTCTCCATCAGATACACAAAGAGAATAAGTAACTCTATTATCATGCATAGCTGACATAATCTCACCTTTAAGATCTGGAATAAGTTCATTTTTTACAGATTTAAGATTTACACCTTCTCCTGAATCAGCAGACCAAGCGTAAACTTCTTTTTGAGTAAAATCAGCTTGATTTATAAGAGTATCATATGCTTTTTTCCAATTATCTTGTATTTTATTATATGTATCAGCATCTATTTTATGTTGTTGATAAAGTTTATAAGCTTCTGCATGACCAGCTCCTAAGAAATTACTTACTACACTTTCAGCTACGAAATTTTGTTGTCTAGTTTTAGTAGCTTTAACATCTTCCATTATACTATTAGCTTTATCTCCTATTTCAATAGCATCTTGCAAATCATTATAATTAAAGTCTCCATCATCATAAACTTTATCTTTAGAATCTATTCCTTTAATTTTATATTTATTACTTCTATAAATAGCATTAGATATTTCATCAGCACCTCCTTTAATAACACCAACAAGCATACCTCCTAAGCCACCAATAGCACCACCTGCTGTAGTACCTATACCTGGAACTACAGAACCAATAGTAGCACCAATAGCTCCAGTACCTAAACCCCATTTAGTAGCTTCACCTCCTATATTATTTATTATATCTAAACTACTTTTATCACTAAGTTTATTTGTAGCAGATAATACTTTATAAAGATTTTTATTAGAACTATCTATAATTAATCTATTACCTTTATTTTTACCTAAATTTATTACAGATATACCTAAAGTGTTATCATTAATATTTCCATATCCTAAACTTTTACTTAAAGCTTCTAAATCATCATCATTTTCTATATCGATAGCAATACGATTTATATTACTACCATTGTTACTTTTTAAATTACTAGTTTTGTTTAAATATTCAGTACCATAATTGTTTACTTGTGTTCTTTCTTGACCATTTTCTATGTAAACTCTATCTCTAGGTATAGAACCTTCACCAAACATAGCTGACATGAAATCATAAGCTTGTTGTTGGTCATTGTCTAAATTAGAATATATAGATTTTTGTTTAGCAGCTAATTTTTCAAGATCATGTATTTTACTATTAAGAGCTAATTGAGAAGTATAATCTTTAGCTTTAGTTTTACGTAAATAATTAGCAGCACCTGCATAATTTCTAGTATCAAAATATACTTGTAATTCTTGAGGATTAAATTGAGCCATAAGTTTATTTTTTAATTAAGAATTAAATTGAATTTTTTATTTAGGTTGATAAAAATAACCACTATAATCTGCAGCATTTGTACTTACATTATAATTAAAACCACCTAAATTAGTAGATTGATTACTAGGAAAACCAATACCACCTGTAAAAGTAATATCAGGACCTGCTGTGTTAGCTTCGGCTCCAGGAGATAAAGTAGTAACATAATTTTGCATTCTAGTACTATTTATAGGAGTAAATACATCATGATAAGTAGTACTATCGTTAGTACCATGACTACTAGATGTATTATAAAACTTACTATGTTCAGCGTATCTATCTGCTTGTTTTTGAACCCAAGTTTTAAAATAATCATCAGTTTTATGAATAAAACCATCTTTATCTTCCAATGCAGATTGTGCAGTAAGTAAATCTGTTTTAGCTTGTTTTATTTGTTCAGGAGTACTATTAGGATTATCAATAATGCTTTTACTTTTATCATAAAGCCATACTAAATTATCATATTGTTGCTTAACTCCTGCAAATATATTAGGATCACTCATTAAATCATTGAAGATATTCATAATATCTTCTTTACTTTTACTAGTATAACCAGAAGACCAATTAGAACTAGAAGTAGTTGTTGTAAGAGGACCTAAAACATTAGTATTAACAATTTTACTAGTTTTACCATTTATAGTTTCATTAGTAGTAGCATCGATAGGTCTACCACTAGTATCTACTAATTGTTGTGATGTATTAGTTTTACTACCACCTGTACTATTACTTCTAGTTGGAGTTTTAGCTACAGCATTAGCCCAAACATCAGATACTGATATATCTTTAACAGGTATAAAGTTTTCAGCTTTCCAATTACCAGTACCATCATCATAGTATTTATTAGTATCTTCCCATCTACGTTTAGTTACTTCACTAAAAGCTCCACTTTTAATTTTATTAAGTTCTTGTTGATATATAGCATTAGCTTTTACTTTATTATTCATATCAACACTTCTAGCTAAATCACGTCCAGCTTCTTGAGCAAATCTAATAGCAGTTTCTGTATTACCTAAAGCTATTTGATCATCTATTTTTTTTCTAATACCATTAGCTTGATTTTCAAACCAATCATATTCTTCAGGATTAATAGCATTTCTAATACCATTTAATAAAGTATCAGTATTACCTAAAGTACTTCTAGCTTCTTTAGCTCTAGCTTCTTGCATTGATAATGATTTAGCTAAAAGAGTACTATCAGCAATTTGAGGAGTATATTGTACAGGTTTAAATTCAGCAAATTGTATAGGTGCTGTTTTTAAACTCATTGTAGGTATAGTTGGCATAGTTATATTGTATTTATAAAATTAAGCATAATAATTAGAATTGTTACTATTGTTTGTATAATCTGGTAAAATATTACCTGGAGTAACTTTTAATTTATTTCTAAGTTTGTTAGCTTTAGCTTTATTTAAAGCAGCTCTTTCTGAATCACTAATAGTGTTACTATTTAATAAACTATTAATGTAACTATCGTCTCCAGTTCTTTCATAACGAAGTAAGGCTGCTTTAACTTGTTGTTCGTTACCTAATCCTGCATAAGTATTAGCAAAATCATCATCTGATTTACGAACAGCTTCATAAGATGAAGCAAAACCTTGTCCTGTATTAGCTAATGCAGATCCTACAATATTCATAGAATTTTGCCAAGCTGTAGCACTTGCTGTACTACTTTGTGTCATAGCATCAGCTCTAGCTTGTGCAGCTCCAGCAATCTTACTATTTTCAATATCATTATTGTATTCCATTAAAGCAAGTTTAGCTTGAGCATATTGTCGATTTGCTTGAGCATCAAGTTGAGCATTTGTTGTACTAGCTTGTTGAATACGTTCAGCATTAGCTTGTTGAATTTTTTGATCTTCGTTTTGTTTATAAGCGTATTGTTCACTAGCACGTTGTAAACTTCTATCATTGATTCCAGCAAGACGTTGTTGTCTAGCAGCAGAACTCATAGTTGAATTATTTACTTGTTTAGCTTGAGAAGCAGCATCTCTACGAATACGCTCTAATTGAGGATTTATATTAGTATCTGCATTACTAACAGTTGCCATAACATGAGCTGGAGCATAATCACTTCTGCTTATTTCAGATAAATCTATTCCGTGCATTTGAGAATAAGCATCAGCTAATATATTACCAGCAGTATTATAAGCATTAGAAAGTTTATGACCAGCAATACCATTTCCAATGGCTGCAATACCAGCACCTAGTAAATTACCCGCAGCATTATAAGTAGCTCCTGCATAATTTTGCCAAAAACCGCCATTACCTTTTTTAATACGACCACCACATTTAAGCCTACGATGTCCTCCACATTTAAACACTTGATTGTTGTTATTATTATTTTGATTATAAACAGTAGCTACAGTAGTATCATCAATAGCATTATCAACAAAAGGATATTGTACAACTTGGTTTAAACCAATTAAAGCTTCTCTACGGGGGAGATTATTACTTTTACTACCATCATCATTAATACCATAAATAGCTTTAATTTGTTGTTGAGTATCAAAAGCATCTTGAGGATGCATACCTTCTTGAACAGCTTTTGCAGGATTGAAACCTTTAATACTATGTTTAGATATAAACATGTTATCATTAGGTGTTACATAAAGTAATTCACCTTGATTGCTATTTTGATTTCCTTCACCTTCTATTGTACTACCATCAGCAAACTTAATACCAACACCTGATTTATATTTACCTCCAGATGTTTTATGGTAATGATCATGATCATTACCATAAAGTTCATATAAACCATAACCAGTATCATCAGTTTGAATTGGAATTACTCCACCTCCATCAGTAACTCGGAAAGGTATTCTAGCTCCCCCGTAGGAAAGTGTATCAGATGTCATCTTAGACAACTTTTTTCTTTTAGGTCTACCACCATATTTGGCAACTTCTTGAGTAGCTTTAAGTCTATCATTCATATTTTGTTGACCAGACATAAGTTGAAGAGTTGTTTGAATATCTTTTTGTTGTTGTCTATTTTCTTGATTTATTTGTCTTTGAAAACTCATAGTTTCTTTTTGAAGAGCAGTATTATTATCAGTTTGAGCTTTAATAACATCTGCTTGTGTTCTAGCTGAAGATTCTATAGCTTTAGCTTGTTGATTTGCAGCTTTGATAGTAGCAGCAGTTGTCATACCAGCAGCAGCTAAAGTAGCAGCAGCAGTAATTGCACCATCTACACCAAAAAGAGCTTTAGGACGACTTTTACCTCCATTTTTTAATTTATATCTCATAATTTAGTATCGTAATTAAAATTAATAGTTTCAAATTTAAAATCTTTATCGTAATCAAAAGTAAATCTAGTAACAAAATATTTACCTTCTATAAGAGAATTATTATCTGAACGATAATAAGCTTCTGTTCTACCGTCATTATATTGAGTTAAATATTTAAATTTATCATCAGTATTAAGTCTATTTCTAAAATAATTAAGAGTCCAAAAACCTTGATTATATCTAGGATATTTATAATAAGGATTTGAATTTATATCTGAAATACTTTTATCATTACTTATATTATTACAATACAATTTTTCAGTTGAACAAGTATCTGTATAAATTGTTATAGAATCACAAGGATATTTTTCATCAGATGAAGCTAAAGCATTAAAATAGTTTATATTATCAGTATATATAGGAAATTCATTATTTATAATAGCACAACTCCAACTAATATAATTAAGAGTTTTAATGTTTTCATAATTAACGTTTTCAATAATATCTATAATAGAATAATATAAGTTAGTAAAAATATTTATAACCTTACCATTATCATTTACAAAAGATTGTTTAATATTTTTAGCAACATAAGGATAAAAACTATCATCTTTATTTAAATGTCTATATAAACCATAACTACTTTTATCTATTCTACAAATATTATCATTAGGTGTTATAAAATAACATTTAGTTTTTGTATTAAAAGCTTTATTGAATTTGAAATCATGTAATGATATAAAAGATTTACTTTCTTGATTAAAACTATAAGAAAGAGTAACATCACCAGTTTTAAAATGTAAACAAGTAAAGAATCTATTGTTATAATAATCATTAGCAAAACTTACATCATCAAGTATATCATATCTTAAAAGTTTTTCTATACTATCACTAAGTTTAACTATTTGACCATTACCTGAATACATGTATATAATTTTAGAATCTTCATCGTAAAATATATATCCAGCTTCTGTAGTAATAGCAGCATTTTTATTTTGAAGTCCAGCAAAACCAAAATCTGAACCAAAAACTTCACTAACACCTGTTTGAAAAACATTATTTTCAGTTTGTTGAATTTCTCCATTATTAGATTGAAGCGTATTACTACCTGTAAATTTAAACATACTATCTCTTGTATGAACTAATATAGCATCACCTACAGATAGTAAATTAACTATTTTACCTCTATTTGTAGGAATATTGTAATAGTCATCAGCATCAAATTCAAAAATACTTAATTTATCTTCATCACCTGCAAGTTTACTACTTCTTATTGTATTATCAAATTTATAAACATCATTTTCGTTATAAGCATTATATATTTTTCTAGTATAATTATAATAAACAGAATTTAATTTATAAACAGTAGATAATAGCTGACTAAGAACTAGATTAAATATTTTAGTATAACTCTTATTATCTTCAACGGCATTACTATTTTCATATCTATTATAATATGTAACATATACAGGTTTAAAATCTTCACTAAGTTCTATATAGTTAAGATTAAAATTAGAATATATTAAAACAGGTTCTGTTTCAGATATATTTAAACCACCTATATAATTATCTCCTAAATACTTTTCATATTCTATAAGATTTAAAGAAGATATAGATGCAATTTCATTATTTTTTTTATACAAACTAGTACCATCAGTATATATAGAAGTAGTTTTTTCTCTATTTAAAGGATATATAGAACAAACATAACCTAATAAATTACAGTTATTATAATTAGTATATTTATTACCTATAATATAAGGAGTACACTTAATTAACTCTAAATTAGTTTCATCAACATTGTCATAATTATTTACAATAAAAACTTTTTTATCAGGTAAAACAGTTGTTATATCATCATTAATATCATTTTTACTAAAAGTAACAAGACCTTCTGCTCCAAAATATCTACAATATTTTGTATCAGCACTATTATAATATGTTCCTTCAACTAATAATGTTTTATCATGTGTATTATTTATAAGTTGTATTTTAGGATTAGAATTAAAATTAAATAATCTAGTATTTAATTCAAAACAAGTACCTTCAAAAGTAGAACTATTAGGAATTTTTATATTATATAAAACACTAGTTTGATTTTTTACATGAGTTATACTGAAAAAACAAGCATTATATCCATTAGGAATTTCTATTTTATCAAAAATAGGATATATAAGTTTATCACAACTATTTTCTTTATTTTCTATTTTTACTTCTTCTACCAAATAACCATTAGTAGTTTCTCCTGTGTCTTTTACATAATGTATATAAAATCTATATATTTGATAAGGTATTAAAGTAGTATTATTTGTAACAGGAATAATATTATTTCTTATTAAAGATTTATCAATACTAATATCTATAGTTATCTCATCATAAGTAGTTTCATCATTTTCATCATAATTATTATCTTTAGACAATCTAATAGTCATTGTTGATATATCAGTTTTAGGTTGTATAAGATCTTCTTCTTTAAAATAACCTTTAGTATTATCACTACCAGCAGAAAAGAAATTATAATTACGTTTATCAATATAACCAAAATTATAATAAGCTATAAATCTATAAACAAAATCATTAATAGATCTTTTTAATGAATTTTCTTGTTCTTCTTCAGTATTACCTTCATAACTTAAATCATATATATAATCATCTCCTTGCAAATTATATAAAATAATTTTATTAGGTTTATTTATATTATAAGTTCCTTTATTAATATCTAAATAAATATCAACATATATATTAGCTAAACTACTACCTGTAACATAATAACAAGTTTCTTTAGTGTTATAAGAATATTTTGTTTTTACAGCTTTCATAATAGAATCATAAATAGCTGGTTCTATTAAACTATTTAAATATTGAGGTCCTCCATAATTTAAATCTAAACCTACAATATGTTTATCGTCATTTAAAATACATATAAAATCATTATAAACTATACTTTCATCTTTAGTATTAATATCTTGATTTACATAATGTATATCTAATTTTACTTTATCTGCATATTCTTGTAATTTTTGATTAAAATCAGTTTCTTTATAATTACTAATATATAATTTATTTTTAAAAGAACAAACATTACCGACATTATAAACATTAAATATAGGTTTTGTAAAATCAGTAATTTCTACTTCTTCAGCTTCTGAAGCTTTATAATCAAAATTAATTTGAGTAGTTTTAAAAGAAAAATGTTTCCAAGCTCTTCCTTTAATAGCACCATTATTTGATATTATAAATCCTATTTGAAAGTTTTTAAAATTAGCAATATTTTTATCAATCAAATGTTGAATTGTAAATATAAAACTATTATCTGAATTTATATTATCAACATGATAACCTAAAGTACCAAAAATAGTATGTGTTATATGTTTATTACCAGCAAATAATTCTTTACTAGCAGGAAACCAATTAGTATAAAAATTATCTCTAATTTTATATCTTATAAAAAATTGATAAACACCATTAGGTATAGAAAACTTAAAATCACCTGTATAAATAAGATTAGTAATAGGTATTTTAGGAGTTTGAGTATAAATACTTTCATCATCTTTATAAGTAGATTTAGAAAGATTTATACATTTTAATGGTATGTTTTTATTATCATTTTTCTCTGCAATAATCAATATAGTTTCACCTAAAAGATTATTTATAACAGAACCTGTTACATGACCATCATTATATGTCCAATTACAATTACAAGGATGAAATAAATCATCTTCTTCATCAAATTTTACTATAATATTTTTACTTTTATCTTCTGCATATATTTTAAGTAATACATAAAAAGATTTATTATCAGGTATTACTTTTATAACAGAATAATTTTCATTACTAGGATTTTTTGAAATATCATTTATAAGCTCTAAATAATGATTAGCTATATCAGTATTTAAAAATTTAAAATCAGAAATGATTCTAGTTAAAAGATTATTATGAAATATTATACCTTTATTTTGTAATGATTCAATACTGTAATCTTTATGAATACTATTGTCTATATCAATTCTGATATTTTTAGCAAACACCATACTATTATTAGTAATAATACTAGGTGTTCTATTAAGATTTAATTTAGGAATAATATTAGCCATAACTTAACCTCTTGGAATAAATGTACTATTATAAAAGAAATTACGCCAACCTTTATCTTGATTTAATTTAATTTTAACAGAATTAGCAGCTTTAACTTTAAGAGCTTGCCATTGCATATAAGGATTAATTACAGCGTTATTACTTTTTAAATCATAAATAGTATGTTTACTACCTCTACTAAGATATTTAAACAAACAATACCAAGCTAGAGCTTCTAAAAGTAAACCATCATCATAAATATAAGGAACTTCACAATCATAATATTCATCATAATAAGTAGCTACTTCTAATGTTTCAACTATAATTTTATCAGTATCAAAATTAAGTTCTATATTATTACCTTGAAGAACAAAATTACGATTACTATTATTAACAATAGTTCCAACATTCATAAAATTTACACCACTTTTATTATTGTCATCAATAACAGCAATTTCTTGTGGACTATAATTATCAACATTGATACTACATCCACAAGAACTATCGTTATTTAATTGTGATATTTCACAACCATTTTTATCATAAACTTTAATTTCATCTGTATTGATACAACAAGGAAATTGAGCAATTCTTTCACTAACTTCAAGTATTCTACGTTTACGTTCCATAGGAAGAACTTTCATTTGTGAAAGAGCATCAATAACCCAAGCTGCAACTCTAGGTATCCAATCAGATTCACTTATATTAAAATCATTGTCTATTTTTCCAATAAGACGACTTATCTTTAGTGTATGTTGCTTGAGTTTCATTACGTATAAATTTAGTATATAAAATAGGATCTACTTTATTACAAAGTATAACTTTAGTTTTAAGATCTATAGGCAGTTGAGTAATTTCTTCAACATTATTATGACAATCATTAATTAAATCTTGATTGGTTTTACCTCTAAGTCCAGCAGCTCTATAATCTACAAATTCAGGAACAAAGCCTGTAGCATTAGGAAGTTGACAATTACATAAACAAAGTTCATAATAAGATTCTGGCTTCATATAAACTCGTTTATCTTCAGCTTTATATTCTATACCGTTCTTAGCACACCATTCAGCTTCTTCTTTATTATAAATACGTTTACCTTGTGCTTTAAGTTCAGCTTCTCTTTTCTTAGTAGCTTGCCAATCAAGAACTTGTTTACGATGACCTTTAATAACAACACGATTAACACAAACCCAACCTAAACGTCCAGTATAAGCATAACCATAACCATTAATAATCATTTGTTTATGAACTTCAGTATAAAAAGTACGAAGAACTTTAAAATAATCATTAGGTTTTAATTTAAGACATTTATCATACAAACTTACTTCTTTTTCAAGTTCACTTATTTGTTTTTGATGAGTAGCTAAATTATAAACGTTAAATAAATCACTAACTAATTCGTAGTTATTAGAACGATTCATATACATACCTTTAGTAAGTTTTAAAAACTTACCATTAATGTATTTGTTATTTACAAACTCATCATAATCTAAAAGATTAACACCACAAATGTCTTTATATACATTTAGATTAGATTTAATCTCATCATGTTCAACTTTAATTTTTTTATTAAGTTCATTAAGTTTCGTAAGAGCTTCTTCTCTTTTCTTACTAAAAGTATTAAGCATACTTTTATGATAATGCCTAACACCTACTGGTACATTTTTTATTGCCATATATCATTAATTATATTTTATAGTATTTGGAATTTCATTTGTTTCTCTTACAGTACTAAGTAAATCACGTTTATAAATAATATCTTTAATTTGACCAATCATATCTTCACTAAGTAACCATTCGTTTTCATCCATAAATAATTGCATTTTATCAACTTCTTTGTTAAGTTCTTGAATTTCATTAGGATGTTCAAAAGCACTTTCAATACATATATTATTGATATTAATTGGTTTATTATTAGTAGGAAAAATATAAATATAACCATTTATATAATCATAACAAGGAATACCACATAAACCTGGAACTGAACTTCTAAATCTAGCACTAGTTTCTTTAATAAACGGAAATTCTTTATTTGTTTTAAAACCTATACTACTAACTCTATCAAAAGGAAGATTATTAGTAAGTCTTACAGGTCTTGGAACTTTATCTTTAGTTCGTTTTATTGTAGTAACATCTACATCTTCTAAACCACTAGGAATTTCTAATTCACCATCTAAAACATCGATAAGAGAAACTTTAAATCTTTGTACTAAACCTTTGTCTATATATCCATGATTTTCATAACTTCTACGAATAATTTCATTACGAGTATGAATAATAAGTTGTTTAATATTTTGACGTAAAGCTGTATTATTAGGTTGTTTTAAACTATGAGCAAATTCACTAACTAACATTGCAATACTTGCCATATTATTGATATTAAGTTTATAATTATATTTAATTAGAGTATTACACAACTCTTCTACGGGGGAGCTGATGTGTTTAGTCAAGGTTATAAATTCAAACAAACATGGCCAATTTCATAGCATATCTTTGCTTCAAGCTATTTTTTATGTTTAGTTGATTAAGTTATAAGCTATAAAAATAAACTGGCTTAAATCTAAAATAAAAATATACAAGAATTAAAGTATATCATTAAGTTCTTTACCAAGTTTATAACCAATATTAAGTTTATTACAAATAGGTTTAAATATCCAAGACCATGATACAGGAGCAAGAATAATTGAATTAAAAATAATTTTATAATCACTACCATTAGAACAATAAACTATAGCAACTAAAATAGAAATTATAAAAAATATTAGACGTTTACTCCAAGTACCAAGAAATCTAGGTTTATAAGTACTAATACATTTAATAGTAATATAAGTTAAAAGATTAACAATAACACAATAAGGAAAATCAAAACTAGCAATAGTTGTATTTATTATATTGCTAATAACTTCTTCTAGCATAATTTAATTGATTAGATTATATATAATTTTATAATAAACAAATATATTATTTTATATTCAATCATCAAAATGATTACGTTTAATTAACTATGAGAATAAATAGTAGAAATAAAAAAGTAGTAATAACAGTTTTTCAACTATTATTACTACTAACTTTACAACTATCAAATAAACTCGTGCCAATCTATAGGAATACCTTGTCTGCACATATCAGCATACCAACGATTAAATACAAGTCCATCATAACCATCAGGATCATCTATAACATCTTTTACATATAAACAAAGATGTCTTTCATCGTCAATACTACTACCTAGAAAATCAGCTTTACACATATTAGCTACATAAACATAATCATAAAGTTGATTTTCTTTAAGTTCTATATTATAATCATCTAGTTTAGCATCTAAAGCTTCTTTAGTGATAGGAGTGATTGATTTAAGCTCCCCCGTAGAAGAAACTTTGGATTTCATTCTAGAAACTGCATAACTACAAAGTTTATGATTAAAATGTCTACCATTGTAACGAAGATAATTAATCATATCTTCAGGAAGAACATCAAAACTATCAAGACTATCTCTTTTCATATTAGAAACTTTTAGATATACAACTTATCAATATCTACTTCTTTGAAAAGAATGTCGAGATGAACGTTTATAATCATCATCATAATCATCATAATCTTCATCATCGTAATCTTTACGATTCTTACGTTTAGATGAATACTTATCATATTCATCTTCATCATCATAACGATGATTACGTGAAGATTCTTCTTTACATTCTTCAAAACATTCTGTAAGTTCACTTACAATCTTTTTAAGATTATGAAGTTTACTCATCATATTAGATGATTTTTCTTCAGTTATAATAATTCTCATAAGAAGATTAAATTTAATGTTTAGTACTATCAGATAACATAGTAACAATTTTGTTTAAAGTATCTTCCATGTTACTAACTTTATTATTAAGTGTACTTATTTGGTCATCTCTAGCTTTATCTTTAGCAAATTGTGGATTAAGTTTTTTAAGAATGTTTTCTCCATCAACAATATCTTTTTTATATTGTTCTATGTTATCTAAAGCTTGTTTACGAGTTTGAATAATAGATTCAATTTCAGTTTGAAGACCTTGTTTAGTTTCGCTTAAAATTAAACTTCCATTATTATAAGTAACTAAACTATTAGCACTAGGAATACTATTAAAATCGTTTACTACACCATCTATTTTTAATTTAATATCTACAAAAGTTTGAGTATTAGGTTGACTAGGATTAAAAGTATTATTTCCAAATTTAGGTTGTGTTATACCAACAACTTCACCAACCTTATATTGTAAATCTTTAGTCTTATCTAAAATATAAATAAGACTACCTTGAGTTAAACCTGAAAACATGATGTTAAGATATTACTGATGTAACTCTAATAACATTAAGTTGTTTATCAAAGTAAACATCAAAAGTTAATGTATTTGCAATACTTGCTACAGTTAAAGCTGTACCAGCTGAATTAGTTAAAGCTAAAGTTTGATTATTAACTGAAACTAAAATAGGTAATGTTGTAGTAGTTCCACTAGGAATAACAGAATTAAAATTAATAGTAATTTTACCTTTTTGTCCTAGAAATCTAAAAATATGATTAGGAAGAGTAATTAAAACATTACTCGTACCTACAACAGGAGTAGTAGTGATTACTGGAATACCAGCTCTATTACTAATATATACGCTTCCATTCATATCTATATAAATTTTAAATTAATACCAAAAACCTTGACCATTGTTACAACCACAACTCATACCATTATAACCGTTATAATTAGGAACAACAGATACTTGAGGATATTGTACAGAAACTGTATTAGGCTGAGCACTACGAATTTGACTAAGCTCATCTATAATAGGTTTTAGTTCTGCTGCACGTTCTGCTCTAGAATTAGCTGCTGTAAGTTGAGCTGTAAGGTTGTTAATCTTTTCTTGCTGAGCATTAGCTTCCATATTAGAAAGCTTATCTATAATAGTCTGAGTTTGATCTTTCATACTATTCTGAAGAGCACAAGTTTGTTGAGCAGTTCCATAAGCTACAGAAGAAAAACCTCTTTCAAGACCAGTATTAACAACATTAAGTTGAGAAGTAAGTTGTTGAGTATTAGACAAATCACGAAGTTGTCCTTCATAACCCATCTGAGTAATAAGAAGTTTATTATCGCAACAGCACTGAGCAAATTGCTGAGCAAGACTCATATTACCTTGCTGTATAGCATTAATAACTTGTTGACCTGTTAAACCAACTTGATTACCAACACCAGCAATAGAACTTTGAACAGAATTAATAGCAGTCTTAATAGAATTTACATCACAATTAAGATTAGTAGCAAGATTTTGAACAGCAGCACCATTACCATTAATAGCTTGCATCAACATATCTCGTTCTGCTTGACCTGCAAGATAATTTGTATCACTACCATTATTACCGCCAAACAAACCATTACCATTGCGACCCCAGCCATAAAGGAAGAATAAAAAGATTATCCACATCCAGTTACCATTACCGAAACCACCATTATTCATCATAGCCATAAGAGTAGCAGGATCAGTACCATTTGTAGCCTGACAAGGAGAATCAGGAAACATAAAAACTTTAGAATCAGACATAATTATAAAATTAAGTTTATTAGTAAAATTAATTGTATAACATCTTGCAAGAATATTATGCTACAAAGGTATAGATATGTTTTTCATAATACAAATAGCTCTCAAAATAATAAAAAACGCTTAACTATCAGATAGTTAAGCGTATTATAAATTACTCATTAGTTTATTTGTTTGTGTTCTTTTATATAATCATCAAGTTCATCTTGAAACCAATATTTATCACCACCAAGAGTTTTCTTAGGTGTAGGTATTCTACCATCTATTATCATTCTATTTAGTGTAGCTCTAGATACATGAATATAATTACAAGTTTGTTCAATATTAAGTTTAATATGAACTAAATTTTTAGCAATAGATAAAATCTCTTCATCATCTAAAGAACATTCATCGTTTTCTATTTTATCAATAGTATCTTTAAGTATTTTAATAATAGTAAGTTTAATTGAATTATTCATAGTACAAACTATTTAAAGAATTTCAACTTTATTATTATAAACATAAATACTAGAGTTACTATAATATGAAATATAATATATTGAATATCATTAAAAGGAAAACCTATATAAAAATCAATAGTATTTATTATATTAATAGTAACTGCATAATGTAGAAACATTCTATAATAACTACATAACTTAAATACAAAACTAGTATAATATAGATAAATAATAGGAATCAATGATATTCCACCTATATAATTTAGAGGAATATCATTGAAACCTAAGAAACCTACAATTTCATTTATTAAATGAATAAAAGCTATTAATATAGGAGTTATTTTAGTTATAGTTATAAAATGTTTTATAGACTTTATACTAAAATTTTCCATAATATTAATAAGATCTTCGTCCAGAATGTGTTACTCCAGCTTTAGGAATTAAAGGTTTTGGACTATTAGTACGAGTAGTTCTAGTACTAACTTTTGTTTGAGAATTAGAAGATGGTTTAGCCATAATAATTTAAACGTTAAGTGAAACAAATTTGTTATATAAATCTAAATGAACTAAAGGTGTTACATTAAAACCTATAGCAGGACACATAGTATAAACTTGTAAATCCATTCCTAAACAAGTTATACCTACATTATCCATACTTCCATGAACACGCAAAAAGTCATATTTATTATTTAAATCTATAAATCTAATATGAACACCATTTTGAGGAACTGTAATAGGATCAAAATACCATGTTACATATTTATTTGTGTTATTTGATTGTATTATATAATTACTACTATCAGCAATAAAATTATCTTCAGAATCTAATACTCTTATTTTTAAAGAATTACTACTAGTTGCATCTTTAGCTAATCTTATAGTAATTGTAGTAAAATAATTTATATTACTTATATTTTTAGGAATATCAATTCTACCAACATATAATTTATGAGAATCATCATTTCCTGTACAATTTATAAGTTCTTTAGTACACCAAGTATTTTCGATTATATTACCTAATTTATTATCTACTTCTGTATTAGTATAATACTGTGTAGACATAGTATTAGTAATATGTTCTATAGTACCTTTTATATATTTTATATCTTCTTTATTAGTATTGATATTAGTTTTATTAGTATTAATATCAGCTTTTATAGTTTTAATATCATTATTAATACCTGTATTGGCTGTTTTTAGTTTACTAATATCACTAGTATTAGTACTAATATTATTTTTATTAGTGTTTATATTATTTTTATTAGTGTTTATGTCATTTTTAGCTTTAGTTATATCGTTAGTG
>ERZ1023869.30-NODE-30-length-72409-cov-93.911394_pt1 | contig 72409 bp, 50 predicted proteins | sample MGYA00380390_ERZ1023869 | MGnify/ENA primary metagenome ERZ1023869 (study PRJEB33179, sample SAMN07449005) | human gut metagenome | biome: Human-gut; feature: Human associated habitat; material: Faeces | host: Homo sapiens | place: India: Bhopal | collected...
GCCTGCTCGATGAGCAGATTGTGGAAGACATCTTGTTAGTGATTAATGATTAATTATTAATGATTAATTATTAATGATTAGTTAGTCGGCATAGTTAGTTTTTATTTAACGAGAAATCCAAGCCGGAGAATGATCTCTAGCTTGGATTTCTTCTGTTTTATCATCGAATGTTTGTCTTAATCTCATCTTAATCTTAGTCATCATTCCAGTCATTATCTCAATCATCGTCATCATCATCGTCATCGTCATCATCCCAATCTCTATCGTGCTTCCACTTCTTCTTGTCGTGCTTCCACTTCTTATCGTGTTTGTGATGCTTGTGATGTTTGTGATGCTTGTCTGGCTTTCCTGGTCCATAAGTTACATGGGTACCGCCTGGCCATCCTGGTCTTCCGTAGCTGCACTCAGGGCGAGGGCGGCGCTTGTCGTGTCCCCAGTTATGCTTTGGATACTTGGTGTAAATATGGTGAACATACACATGATTCTGCCAGCCGATAGGGCGATAGAAATAGTAAGAGTCCTTGAATCTCTTCCATTGTCTGGCGGTCATCATGCGCTTGAGCTGCTTGTTGCGGTAATGCCAGCCGTAGGCATCAATGTCGCGATAGCTGCGGATGCCATTGAGATAATTGAGATTGATGTTCAGGATGCTGTTGCGCTGAACGCTGCTCAATCCCAGTTCCACCACCATCTTATCTGTGATAAAACGAGCCTCTGCCTGAATGTTTGTCAGTCTCTGAGCATTCATAGATGTTATCATCATCCATACTGCTACGATTGTCATCATTATTCGTTTCATAACTATCTTCTCTTTAAAGGGTTATTACTGCATTTATTTATTTCTGGTGCAAAGATAGAGAGAATAGCTGAAAAAAGCAAAGGGAAAACCATAAACCAGCGTATGATTTTCCCTAAAAGCATCGGGGGAAACTCCCGTAATAAGATTGTAGTATCTTTTATCTGCTAATTAAAATCCTTGTAACCTCTTTGACACATAATACCCCTACCTTTGCACCCGAAATTTAACAGATACCACCCCGAAAGGGGAAAGGTATCATCAATATTTAATAATGTATTATAGTCAGATAAAGAAAAATGGAAAAGAAAGTATCGGGTAAGCATAGCAGCATGAAAGGCTTTGCTATGATGAAAGGTAGAGTAGCTACTGTAGTTTTGGCTTCGGCTTTATTGTTGGGCGGAGGCTTGACTGCACAGGCTCAAAACGCAGCATTAACAACTTGCTCTCAGAGTGCAGCAACCGCCATTCCGCAGAATCCAAACTGGAAGGCGAATGCTGCCGAATGGCAGAAACTGAAGGGCGAAATCACCCTCTACATGACCAATGACATGGGCCGCAACGGCTACTACGACCAGAAGCCTATCGCCGAACTGATGGGCGAGATGGCGGGTACGGTAGATCCTGAATGCGTACTTGCCGTAGGCGACATCCACCATTTCAATGGCGTGGCTTCTACCCAGGACCCTCTGTGGCTTACCAATTACGAATATGTTTATTCTCATCCCGACCTGATGCTCAACTGGTTCCCGGTTTGCGGCAACCATGAGTATCGTGGTAATACCCAGGCTTTTATGGACTACGGCAAGGTGAGCCGCCGCTGGATGATGCCAGCCAAATATTACACCAAGGTGTTCGACCACAAGGGAACCACCATCCGTGTCATCTTCCTCGACACCACACCCCTCATTGATTCCTATCGCAAGAATACGGAAATCTATCCTGATGCCTGCAAGCAGGATGCAGAGGCTCAGCTCTCCTGGCTCGACGAAACTCTGAAGAATGCCAAGGAAGATTGGGTCATCGTGGTAGGCCATCATCCTATCTACGCCTACACCACGAAGAAGGAGAATGAGCGCCTCGACATGCAGAAGCGCCTCCTTCCTGTCCTCCATAAATATAATAATGTGGCGATTTATGCCTGCGGTCACATCCACAACTTCCAGCACATCCAGAAGAAGGGCGATAACATCGACTACGTAGTCAATTCCTCTTCATCTCTGGCTCGCTCTGTGAAGCCTATCGATGGTACCGTGTTCTGCAGTCCTGCCGATGGCTTCTCTGTATTTACTGCAGATAAGAAGCAGCTCAGAATGTCGATGATTGACAAGGATGGAAAAATCATTCACACGGTTTTAAAGGTAAAAAAGTAAAAAGGTGCTTTTTTGCGAAAAGAAACGAATGAAGAATTCAATAGCGATATAGATGAAAAGATTTTTACTGAGTGCGGCGCTTCTTGCCGCTGCAACTACCGCCATCCAGGCACACACGCTGGATGGTATAGTCAAGGATAACAAAACGGGCGAACCCCTCATCGGAACCGTAATCCGGGTAAAGGAGCTGCCCAACGTGAGTACCACCACCGGACTTGATGGTACTTTCACCCTGCATGAATTGCCTGATAAAGGCAAGGTGACCATCATCGTTTCCTACATGTCGTACAAGACCAGGGAGATGGTGGTGGATGTGGCTAAGAAAGACAAGGTGGATATTCCGATGGATGAAGACCTGAAGCAGTTGGGCGAAGTGGTGGTTACCGGTCATCGTGAATACCGCAGCGACCGCAGCGCCATAGAAACCGTGAAGAATGCCGGCAACGTGCTCAACGTGATGAGCCAGCAGAGCATCCAGCTTTCGCCTGATGTCAACGTGGCGAGCGTTCTGCAGCGAGTATCAGGTGTAACCATGGAGCGTGATGCTTCGGGCGAGGCTTCCTACGCCATCCTCCGAGGCATGGACAAGCGCTACAACTACACCCTGGTGAACGGCGTGAAGATTCCTAGTCCGGATGATAAAAACCGTTACATCCCATTGAATATCTTCCCTTCAGATCTGATGGACCGCCTCGTGGTTTCCAAGTCTCTTACTGCCGATATGGAAGGCGATGCAGCCGGCGGCGTGGTGGATATGGTGATGAAGGATGCCCCATCCCGCTTCCAGATTCAGGCGAATGCTGCCATCGGAGCAAGTGATTATTTCTGGAAGGATGGCAGAGATTATCTTACCAGCAACCGCTCTGATTATACAAAGAAATCTCCTTACGAGGCTTTCGGAAAAGACTACAAGGCGCAGATGAGCGATTTCAAGAACGGTCCTGTTCAGTTGAAGAGCCATTCTCTTCCTGCTCCTAACTTCATAGGAGGTCTGAGCATCGGCAACCGCTTCTGGAACGACCGCCTGGGCGTGATGCTTGCCGGAAGCGTGCAGAATGTTTTCCGTGGCACAGAGCGCACCTACAATTCCGTAAAGATGGCTTCGGGCGAGCAGGCCATGTACATTTCCAATCTGCAGCATCGCTACTACAGCATCCACGACCTTACTGCGGGTGCTCATGCCAAGATAGATTTAACCCTGCCTGGCCACAAGCTGGAATGGTACAACATGTATGTGCACACCAATTCCAAGGGCACCAGATACAACAATAGCGTCAATACCGAATACATCGGAGCCGACAGCTACACGCAGGACGATGAAGTTCGCTCTCTCTCAACCACCCAGAGCATCTTCGCCACCAATCTGAAGGGTACGCATCATCTAACCAAGGATTTTACCGTAGATTGGTCGGGCGTATTCTCGCAGGCTAAGGAGGAAGATCCGGATAGAACTTACGTTACCCTGACCAACTCCATAAGCAGAACTGCCGAGAATGGTGGCGATGCCGTTTCGGGTTCCATCTGGGAAGGCGAAAAGAATATCACCAAGACCCTGCCTAAGAGTGCTGAGCGCCGATTCCAGCACAACAAGGATACCGACTGGGCGGGTTACATCAACCTCTCTTACGATACCCGTTTCGCCAACGATGTGGAGGCACTCTGGAAGGCGGGAGCGCAGTATCGCAGAAAGGAACGCAGCAACAGATATTATTCTTACATCTTCAATCCTGCCGACATCTCGCAGCGATTGGATGGAAACGGAATAGACCAGTATGCCAACATCGATTGGGTTTGCAAGACTCCTTATTCGCAGGCTTCGCAGCTCAACTACGATTCCAAGGAGCACATCGGCGGAGCCTACGCCATGGTAACCCTGAAGAGCGAGGTGGGCGAACTGAATGCTGGTTTCCGAGCCGAGCACACCAACCAGATTTACACCATGCTCCAGCACTTCCGCAACATGGGACAGGTGGGCGAGCAGAGCTACTGGGATTATCTGCCATCGGCATCCATCAAGTGGACGCCAACCAGGAAGATGAACGTGCGTCTCTCTTACTATCGCTCCATCAACCGTCCGGGCTTCTACGAGATAGTGCCTTATCAGATTCAGGGCGAGGAGTATCAGGAAAAAGGTAATCCAAACCTGAAGCGTGCCCGCATCGACAACATCGACCTGCGCTGGGAGTGGTTCCCAAGCAAGACCGAGCAGATTCTTGCCGGCGTATTCTATAAGTATCTGAAAGACCCTATAGAGCAGGTGTTCGTAACATCGGATGGCAAGATTGGTGCCGGAACCGATGCTTACTACATGCCTGACAACCTGGGTAATGCCAAGAACATGGGCTTTGAAATCGATGTGATCAAGTACATCCGCCACTTCGGAGTAAAGGCGAATTATACTTACACCCATTCTGAAATCACCACCTCTAAGCGTGAGTACCAGGAGGGTAGTGCTGAGTATAAGACGGGTGTAACCCAGACCCGTCCGCTGGTTAACCAGGCTCCTCATTCCGCTAACATCTCCTTATTATATAAGGATACGGAGAATGGCTGGAATGCGCAGTTGGCCTCTTCCTTCACGGGCACTAAGCTTGCCCTGGTTTCTCCCTTCAAGGATGCCGACCAGTGGGACAAGGCGATGTTCGGTCTCGACCTGAGTGCCGAGAAGCAATTCAAGAACGGCATCTCCATCTTCTTCAAGGCAAACAATCTGCTCGATGCCAAGCGCGAGAGATACTTGAAGACTGTAAATAAGAGCAACCTGGAGTATGAGGGCCAGAAGAGCGATAAGACCATCGTGGGAACTTATCAGTATGGCAAAACCTTCCTGCTGGGAGTAAGATACAAACTTTAAAAGTTAAAAAAGAAAAAAGGTAAAAAATGAAAAAGATAAGTACTTTTGCTGCTTTGCTGTTGATGGCAGCAGCTGCAATGTTCTCCACATCTTGCGAGAACGATAATATCAATCCATACGATTACGTGAATAATGGCGGTAATGGAAGTGATGGCAATGAGAACCAGGGTTCTAAGGATGTCATCACAACGAAGGTGGCAGAATATCCTGCAGGTTCTGTGGTTTGGACCAAGGATACTACCCTGAGCCAGAGCGTTGAGATTCCTGTAGGAGCATCGCTCTACATTGAGCCGGGTGTAACCGTTACCTGCAAGTCAGAGGTTCAGGTGCCGGTAGAAATCGTAGTATTGGGCAATCTCTATTGTATGGGAACTGCCGAGAAGCCAGTAGTCTTTACTTCTGATACCAGGAAGCCTGCTGATTGGGGCGGCATCATCTGCGGATATAATTCAGAAGAGGTGGTGCTCAACCACGTAGATGTGGCCTATGCCGGTGCTACTCCTACCGAGAGTTCTGCTTCTTTCCAGAACAAGCTTTTCAAGACCACCATCGATGGCGGTGTGCCAGCCTTCCACTTCTGTAATGTAAACGGCAAGTTTGTGATGGCAAACAGTTTCTTCCATGACAACTACAACGACCAGACTTACTTTACCGGTGGTAACGGTATGATTATCAACAATATCTTTGCCGATAGCGGAAATGCAGCCGATGGTGGCGAGGCCATCAACGTAAAGGCAGGTTGCAAGCTCGATGTAGCCAACAACATCATCTACAACGCCTGCACCAACGCCTTCAAGCTTTCGAATGCCGGCAATAGCGAGGTGATTCCTCTCTCTGAGATGACCGCCTATAACAACACCATCATCAACTGCGGCTGGCGCCGTTCCAAGAACAAGAAGGGTGGTTCTGTCTGGGTAGAGAAGGCAGCGAAGCCAGTCTTCGTGAACAATCTCATCTACGATTCCCGTTTCGGACTGAAGCAGCCTAAGAAGGATGGTGTAGATATGGAGCACAGTCGTCTTACACCAAACTACTACTTTGCATCTACAGAGACAGGCGTAGCGCAGATGGCGAAGGGTGCAGAGCTCGGCATCTGGTTTGATACCGATATCAAGAGCAGCGTGGCAGGTCAGCTCAATCCACTCTTCAAAAACTTCAAACAGAGCAAGAAGATGAATATCAATTGCGAGATAGATGATGTAGCCCAAGGTGCTCCATTGGCATTCGACAAGAGTTGGAATTTCGAATATCAGGCAGGCAGTCCAGCTCTCTCAGGAGGTGTAACCGATTTTGTCCGCCTCTTCCCACAAGGTCTGCCATTCTTCGGCATGAAGCAGGTGAATTTCCTGGATAAGAATAACGACCAGAACTATTACTTCGCCGCCCCATTGCCAAGCGCAAGATTCGGAGCGTGGCTGTAGGATGATTAATTTTGTGTTAATCTTAGGAAAAGTCTTGGTTGTTATTAGGAAAAAATGTACTATTTGCCTAATAGAAAGTTTCGTTCAGCGACGTTGAATGTACGTTCAACGTCGCTGAAAACATAAAAGAAAGTAAACACGATGGCAATAAGACTGAGGGCGCCTCCTACAAGTGCCAGGAGCAGCAACGCTATGCCCATTAATACTCCAGTTTCTTCCTTTTCTGTACTTTGTTGAGTTCCTGCTGGTGCTTGTATATCCTCTTTCTGGGCATCTGCGTTAGAGGCTTGTTTCCCTTTCTGTTGGGCAACGGCAGCCAGTTCCGTCTTTTCATTCTTGCCGTCATCAACAATACCGTAGAATTTCACCGCCACAACTTGATGAGCAAACTGCAAGCAAGCAATGTGGCAAATATGGTGAAAAAGGCGATGCAGATGGGGTTGGCGTTCATCAAGCATTGAAAACTATCTTATTTTTCAAATAAAAAGATTAATGAGCAAACTGATGACTTTTCCTCGTATAAGTATAAATACTTCTAATTTTAACAAAAATATAGCGCATAATTAGTTGGGGATTCATAAAAAATAGGTAATTTTGCAACCGGCAATTGAATACAAAGTTAATATTAAAAATAAAGAACTATGATTAGATTAAATGTATTTTTTGAGAAGAAGGAGGAGGTAAAGGTTGAGGAAATCAACGCTTTATGCAAGGAACTGGTAGAGAAGTCTTTGAAGGACAATGGCAATATTGCCTACGACTATTTCACCAGTGGAACTCGCAATGGTGTGATGATTATTTGCGAGACATGGGAGAACGAGGAGGTTCTGAAAGCTCACATGGCTTCTGAGCATTTCACCACATTGGTTCCAAAGATTGAAGCTCTTACCAAGAATGGCTTGAAACTGGAGCAGTTCACTTTCTAAATCTTTTCAGACATCAGCCAGTGATGATACATTTTCTTCTTCATCACCGGCTGATGTTCTGCATTATATATTTCTACATAATATATAAAAGGTCTATTTTTATCTTATTGGCGTATGGAAAAGAAAATACCTGTCATTCTTCTGAACTTTACTGGCGTATATAACTTAGAGGCATTTGCCTCAAACAAGAATATCATCCACGTGGATTGCCAGGATATGAAGGGGGTGGATTGCTATTGTGATGAAGAAGGCAGGGAAGAACTGCATCGTCGGCTTGCTCCTTTTCCTGCCGAGGCAATTCATTTCATAGACTCCGGTGATTTTCATTATCTCACAGAATATTGGGTATCCAGACTCCAGGAACCTTTTTCCCTGATCGTTTTCGATCATCATCCTGATATGCAACAACCGGAATGGGAGGGTGTAGTATCATGTGGCGGCTGGGTGAAAGATGTGTTGGAGAAGAACCCGCTTGTCAGACATATTATTATTGTTGGGGCATCGGATGAGTTGATTGCTCAAGTGCCTATTCATCTGAGAGAAAAGGTCTTGTTCTATAGTCAGGCTGAAATGAATCACCATCAGGCATGGCCCTCCAAGGCTGGTAAGCTCATACACGAGCCTGTCTATATTTCCATCGATAAGGATGTCTTAAGAAAGCAGGATGCCATCACGGATTGGAGCAATGGCAACATGACGCTTATACAGCTACAGGCCGTGCTTCGTATTATCTATGCCCATGAGAATGTGATTGGCATAGATATTACCGGAGAGTGTTCTGCTACTCTTGATTATTTTACTGAAGTTGAAGATGCTGCGATAAACAACAAGACTAATGTTGAACTGATGCAGATGATCTTGGCCGAAAGTTAGATTACTTCTGTGAGCTTACCCGTCTGGGAATCGATGATATAACCATGCAGATTGACATCCTTTGGTACAAGAGGGTGAGTACGGATGGTATCAATCGTATTTCTTACAGAATCCTCGGTGTCGTGGAAGCCCTCCAGCCAATGGTCTAGGTTGATGCCGCAAAGTCCGATGGTGTCGATAACATCCTGATGGATGCCACGTTTGAGCATCAATTCCTTCATCTGCTGTCCGTTCATGTGGCAGGCACCGCAGTTGGAGTGGGCGATGACCATGATTTCCTTTACACCCAGTTCGTAAATGGCAACCAGGAGGCTGCGCATGGCGGAATCGAATGGACTGATAACCAGTCCACCGGCATTCTTGATGAGCTTGGCATCTCCATTCTTCAATCCCAATGCTGCCGGCAGAAGCTCTGTCAGGCGGGTATCCATACAGGAAAGGATGGCAAGCTTCTTGTCTGGGTATTTGCTCGTAAGATACTTCTCGTAGTCCTTGTTGGCTACGAATTCCTCGTTATACTTGATAATTTCCTCTATAATCATAGTAGTGCAAATGAAATGTGAAACGAATTTTTCCTATTTCTCAGGGGTAGGCTTGAGATAAGCCATGAATTTCTCCGGCTGATAGTTGAGAATCAGCTCTTCCGGGAACTCTGCTTTCTCTACCAGTGGCATGATGTTGCTGTAGTCGGCAATCATGGCAGAGAAGTGGGCATCACTTCCGAAGATGACAGGTGTCTCGTATTTCTTGGCAAGTTCCAGCAGTTCCAGGTTATTAGGAGCTGCCACCGTTTTGTGACGGATGGGAGCCATGGAGTGATTGTTGATTTCGAGCAAGGTATGCGTCTCCTTGGAAACCTTCATCAGAGCCTCGAAATCCAGTTCTGCCGTTCCATCTCCAGGATGGGAGATAATCTGCACGAATGGATTGCGCATGGCGTTGATGACTCCCTGCGTGTTCTCTTCCTTGGTTCCTCCCTGCCAGCAAAGGCTATGAATGCCAGCGATTCGGATATCAAGTATGCGCCAGTAATCCTCATCGAGGTCAATATCGCCCTTGGTATTGAGGATGTTGAGTTCTGCTCCCAGCATCAGCTTGATTCCATAGAGCTGACGGGGAACGCAATGCAGGTTTCTGAAATAGATGGGATCACAGGTGCCTGGAATATGAGGTCCGTGCTCTGTGATTCCCAGTATTTCCAACCCCTTTTCTTTTGCAGCCATGGTCATTTCCTGCAAACTGCTGAAGGCATGACCCGATGCTATGGTATGTGTATGAACGTCTAATAATGTTTTCATACTGCAAAGGTACGGATATTTTGCGAATTAGTTTATTTCTCCATGATTAAAAAACATTTTTTTCTTCGAAAATAGATGTTTTCCCACTTTTTACGCCTCCTCCTTCTTCGTTTTAGGAAGTACGAGGTTGAGAATCACGCCGATGACGGCAGAGAGACCGATGCCGGAAATGGCGAAGGAACCGGAGGAGAGGACGGCACCACCCAAGCCCATCGTCAGCATCACCGAGATGATGATGACATTGCGGGTTTCATTCATATCTACCTTGTTCTGCATCAGATTCTGAACACCCACACTGGCGATGGTGCCGAAAAGAAGCAGCATGATGCCACCTAATACCGCTTGAGGTATGCTCTGCAGCAAGGCACTCAATTTGCCCACGATAGAGAAACAGATGGCGGTGGCTGCGGATATGCGAATCACGGCAGGACTTGTGACCTTGGTGATAGACATCGCTCCCGTTACTTCAGAATAAGTAGTCTCAGGAGGACCACCCAGGAAGGCGGAACAGAGACACGCCACTCCATCGCCCAACATCGTGCGATGCAATCCCGGATCTGCCACGAAATCCTTCTTCGCCACGGTGCTCACCACATACACGTCGCCGATATGTTCCAGCACCGGTGCTATCGCCACGGGTAACATATAGAGAAATGGCGCCCAGGAGAAATGGGTGATGGTATCGAAGCTTACCGGACAGGAGAACCACGAAGCCGCTGCTACATCCGAGAAATCTACCTCGCCCATGCAGATGGCGATGACGTAACCCACGATAACGCCCGAAATGATAGGCACCAGCTTCATCAGTCCCTTGCAGAAGGTAAGTACCAGGATGGCGGTGATAAGCGATGCGAAGGCGAGAACCCAGTTGGTCTTAGCCATATTCACAGCGCTGCCCGAAAGGGAAAGACCGATAAGGATGATGGCGGGTCCGATGACTACCGGAGGAAAAATCTTATCCAGCAGTTTCTTGCCCTGCCATTTTACTAGGGCGCTCATGATGAAATACACCAGGGAGACGCTGGTAAGTCCGGCGATGGTTCCCGGAAGTCCCCACTGCTTGGTGGCAGCGATGATAGGAGCGATGAAGGCGAAGGAACTGCCCAGGAAGATAGGCACCTTGCCCTTGGTGATGAAGTGAAAGAGAAAGGTTCCCACACCTGCGGTGAAGAGAGCCGTTGCCGGATCGATGCCTATCAGGAGAGGCACCAGAACCGTTGCACCGAAAGCCACAAATAGGAATTGTACTCCCACAAGGGTTTTCTTGGTCATAGAAAGTTGTTCTGTATTCATTATTATTGTTATATGAAAATGATTTTTGTTTCTGTTTATAGCTTGCTAAATCTTTGCAAAAATACGAATAAAGTTTGAAAATACCAAGAATCTCTTTCTTTTATTTCGCAAATCCTTTCTTTTTCTTCACTCTCTTTCCAACGAAGTTCCAGGATGACATCTCTGAATTTCCCCTTGTGATACTAAATATTTGCCGAAAAAGTTGGCTGTTATTATTTCTTTATGTAACTTTGCCGCAACTATTTTGTTTTAGTTAATTAAAAAATATGTTTTATATGGACAAAAAAAGAATATTGGAATATCTCATTAAGATAATTAAAATCAAAAGCGGTATCGATTTTAAAAAGGAAAAGCCTTTGAAATTAGATGAATCTTCTAACTTCGAAAATGGCTTTTTGGGTAGAGAAATTTATGAAAAACTTTTTCAAATCTATGATGAAAAAAATAAGCAGAAAAAGATAAAGGATACAAAGGAAGATGATCTAAAAGTGCTGGTTTTGCCTAAAATTATCAAAAGCGAAAGACTTATTGATGAAATGAATAAAGAAGGGAAGATATGTCATGAGACAGACGTACTAGATATACCAGTTCTTTATATTCCAGCTATTCTTGATATGAATGGACAATTAAAGGTCAATACAACTAAGACTCCATGGATACCGATTGAGATTTTGGCTCCTTTTGGAAATAATGTTTCTATTGGTGAATGGAAAGATAAAGATTTCAATCTAACAGAAGGTATCAGCAATAAAAATGAAATTCTTTGGGATAAATATATTGCTAAGGTGAAGGAATATTACAAATTTCAGATAGAAAATGACTGGGATTCTACATTCCTTAAAAATTCTGAAAAGAAAAACAGTTACTATGAGATTTATCCTTCTGCATGGATTATTTTGGATGAAACAGTGGAAGCTTATGGCAAGATACTCGAATTATATCATTTCTTGTTTGAGCATATTGATGAAAATATGAAATCGGTTCCATTACTCAACAAGCTGCTTTTTCCTTCAAAAGATACCGAAGAAGGTTTATATGGAGAATTGAATATTAAATCAATGAAAAAACATTTAGGAGTTATGAGTGGTAAATGGCCTCTTTCTCCTTCTCAAAGAGAATCACTTCATCATTTGAATGAAACGAAAGATGGAGAGATTTTAGCAGTGTCAGGTCCTCCGGGAACAGGTAAGACAACACTTTTACAAAGTGTTGTTGCTGATTTGTTTGTCAAACATGCAAAAGAAGGTCTGAAAGCTCCCATCATTGTAGCAACTTCTACTAATAACAAAGCTGTTACCAATATAATGGATTCTTTTGCAAATGTGGTAGAGGAAGATTCTGATAAGAATGAAAAGAGAAAGTTGTTAGAAAGAAGATGGATTGGACTATCTTCTTTTTCGGTATATTTTCCTTCTGATGCTAAGAAGAATGATCCACATTTTAAGACGAATAAAGAAGGTGGTATAGATTATGAGAGTATAGAACATAAAAATAATAGCCAAGCAGAAAACGAAAAATTTGAGGAATTTAAGAATACGTTCCAGGAGTGTTGTGATAAATGTTATCATATAAAAAATACTAATGAGAACTCCTATTGGGAGGGTGTAATGAAGTATCTTCAAGATGAAATTCAAAAGCGTGAATCGAAATTAAAAGAAATATTATCTGCTGTTGAAAAGCCGACGGTTCAATATAGTAATCAGAAAAAAAAGACATTATGTCAGAAGTTCTTGAGCTTTTTAGGTTTTTATAAATCTGAAGCTCAGCCCGATTCCTCTAATAGAAAACTTGAGAATCTATTAGAGAGTCTGAACGAATTTGGATTCGATTATAAGGAGAAACTTTTGCATATAACAAAAAGTCTTCATAAAGATGATAAAAAAGTTAAAGATATCCCCGAAAATGGTATTAGTGAGTTGAGTGCTGTGGGGCTTGAAGAAATAAATGGTATTTTAGATATACCGTTAAGATATCAGATGTTTTGGCTTGCAGTTCATTATTATGAGGCTAGTTGGTTAATGGCAAATGATTGTCTAGATGAAAGAAAATATACCTATAAATATTTAAGCATCCAAGACAAAAGATTCCATAGAATGGCAAAGATTACACCTTGTATGGTGATGACATTCTTTAAATTGCCAGATGTCTTTAGGGGAGCATTAGATAGAACAAGGAATTCAAATCAATCGGGAAAAATGAAAATATCGAAAGAATCTGATGATTTAAAACAGTTACCATATATGCGGAACATAGATCTTTTGATTGTAGATGAAGCAGGACAGGTCGCTCCAGAATTGGCCATTCCTTCATTTGCCTTAGCCAAGAAGGCTATCGTCGTAGGTGATGTGCATCAAATACCACCAGTGTATTCTGTTAGTGAGGTCGTAGATTATGAAATGCATAAGAAAATTCTTGGTAAGGATTCAATAGAAAATATATCGGAGTTCTTAACTCTTCCTTTAAACTGCTCTTCTTCAAGCTTGATGTCTTTGGCAACAAGTGCATGCAAGTTTCAAAAGAAAGGGGAGAGAGGAATGTTTCTTAGTGAGCATAGACGTTGTTACAAAGAAATCATTAGCTTCTGCAATGAGTTGGTTTATCATGGACGTCTGAATCCTCGTAGGCCAGATGAGTTTGAAAATGATAGATTCTTAGGTCCAAACTGTCCTGTCATGGGGTCTTTTCATGTTAGTCATCAGAACTCTGAGGTTGATGGTGAGAGTAGAATTTGCATGCAAGAGGCTGAAGCTATTGCAAAATGGATAGACCAAAATTTTGAAGAGATAAGGAATACATATTCGAAAGATGGTAAATTTGCGATAGAAAAAACAATTTCGGTTATTACGCCATTTAAGGCTCAGGTGGACAAGATAAAAGTAGCTTTAGAAGAAGTGTCTAAGAAGCATAAGGTTGGAAAGATTCCTTGTGGAACAGTACATACTTTCCAAGGTGCAGAGAGCAAGATAGTTATATTCTCTACTGTATATGGTCGTCAAGAGGGGTGGAAGTTTATCAAGGAGAATGACAATCTGATAAATGTAGCAGTTTCTAGAGCAAAAGATTATTTTTTCACCTTTGGCGAAAGATCAATTGGAGGCTGTACAGATAATGAGGATGATAAGGATAAAAATGTGGCTCAACTCTTGCTAAAATATACAAAGACAGAGATTCCTGCCCAAATTATAAAGGTTCCTCTATAAAATATGATGAGGAACATCTAGGTAAATTGTATCGATTCACAAATCTGCAAGAATCTTGCAATCTAGTTGGGGCATTACTCTTGTAAAGGGGAAAAACTTTGAAAACTATCTCATAATCAAAGATTTTCCCCTTTTTTCTTTACACCTCTTCCTTCTTCGATTTAGGAAGTACGAGGTTGATAATCACGCCGATGGCAGAACCAATGACTATTTCGCAAATCCTTTCTTTTTTTTCATCCTCTTACCCACGAAGTTCCAGGAAGGCATCTTCTTCAGGGTACTTCTCACGGGCTGTACATCCCAGAGTAGGAAGATAATCAGCACGGCAATGCCGATGAGGCAGGTGATGCCATAGAGATTCCGGATGCTGAGCATCAGAAGATTGGTGGCATCGTAGGGCAAACCGCGCGACATGTTGTCTGCCATCTGATAACGGAGCCCGAAACTGTAAAGGCCTGAGCACATCGCCGACATCGGACCATTGCGGATGATGCCTGCCATCGTCAATCCCATGAAGAAATGCTGGAACGGCATCAGTTCTTCCAGATACACGGTGAGCATGCAGAAGAAGATGGCGTTGCCGAAGCTCCGCAGGAAGCAAGGCAGATAAAGTGCCTCTATGTTGAGACCCGGATCGATGAGGAAATACATCATCACGGGATAGCATACCATCGTTGCTACACCTATCGTGAGCAGACGGGTGTATTTCTGACAGAGCACCTTGCACCAGAAAAGGCAGAAGAGGCAACCGGCGATGGCTCCAGTCCATTCCACGAAGTTGAGCACATTGGTTGTGATGGCACCGAAATGCAGCACGCCACCCGTAAAGGCGGTTTGCAGCACTTTAGGTGTACTGCCCATGAACTCTACGAAGGCGAAGAGAATGAGCAGCGGGATGAGTCGCTTATACTTCCATGCCGCCGGAGCGATGTAAGGGTGACGGATGTGGAGCATTCGCTGGATGCAGAAATATCCGGTAAATATAAAGAGCAATACATCCATCTGCATGATCTTCGAATCGAGCCAGTTGTAGTGCTCGCCATAGGTGAAGAAGAAGATGAACTCCAGCATCCATGCCGACCACAGGATGCAGCCCAGATAGTCGATACTGATGAAGGGCATGGGTTTCATGAAGCGGAAGTCGTGGGTGGTGACGTACACGATGAATGCCACCAGAAGCAGGGCTCCCGTCATCGCCCAGTTGATGATGCGCCAATCCTGATAGATATAAATCAGGTGTTCGGTAATCCAAGGCGAGAGGAACATGTTTCCCAGTACGATGCAGTAGAGCAGGGGGAAGAAGATGGTGAAATCGCGCTTGGAGGTCATCCACAACTGGATGGTGCTCATACATTCGAAGGTTCCGCAGAGCTTGAAGAAGCCTGCGATGTAAGCGAGAATGCACATCAAGGATACCGAGTCGGTCCACATGATGAGGAAATTACAGGTTGCCACTACCAGTGCCGCATTCAGCAGAAGCTGACGGTTGGTAAAGTGGAACTTCATCTTGAAGAGGAAGGGGAATGGCATCGCCACGCCCACCACGTTGAACATGATGATCATGAGCACGTCTTCTCTCATCAAACTGTACTCGCCCATCACCTGGCTCATGGCTCCTCCATAGATTCCGCCCGACATCAGGAAGATGAAGGCGAAGAGGAGATAAATCCAAGGCTGTAACCGGCGAGGAATATATCCATTGAACGATGGAACCCGGAAGGGTCCCTGAAGCATTGGAGGTCCTGGCATTTTCTATAATTTATAGTTTATAATTTATAGTTTATAGAACATTCTATTTAATGTGAACCTTGGTTTCTACGTTTAGTCCGGCACGGAGCAGGGCTATCTGTTTCGGGTCATTGTCCTTGGTAAGGGCGATGCGAACAGGCACACGCTGCTCTACCTTTACGAAGTTGCCGGTGGCATTATCCACAGGAATCATGGAATAGGCATTGCCGGCTGCGGCAGAAAGGGCTTCTACCTTGCCATGGAATACTACACCCGGGATGGCATCGGCGGTGAAATCTACAGTCTTGCCCATGGTGATGCCGTCCATCTGAGTCTCACGATAATTGGCTACCACCCAAACATCATTGTCATCCACGATGCGGGCGAGCATCTGACCAGGCTGTACCAACTGGCCTTCGTGAATATCCTTTCTTCCCATCACGCCATCGCAGGTTGCCACGATTACGGTATAGGAAAGATTGAGGCGAGCCAGATTGAGTTGTGCCTCAGCCACGCTCTCTCCGGCACGGGAACCGCCAAGCTGCTGGGTCTGTACATTGCGGACAGAAGCTGCACTTGCCTTGCGGCTGCTTGCCTGCTCATAACGTGCCTTGGCTCCCAGATAACGTGCATAGGCATTGTCGTATTGCTGACGGGTTACCGCATCCTTCTTCATCAGAGCCGCAAAACGGTCGAAGTCCTGCTTGGCATTCATCATATCCACACGAGCCTCCTCGATGCCGGCAGCAGCTGTCTGCACATTGGTATTGGTGGTGCCCATACTGGCGGTTACCACCGAAGAACTTGACTTGGATCCACGCAAGCCAGCCTCTGCCTGAGCCACATGCAGGCGGAACTCAGCATCCTCGATGATAACGAGGGTATCGCCCTTCTTTACGTGCTGATAGTCGTTGAAACGAATCTCCTTGATGAATCCCGGTACACGGGTATTGATAGGGGTGATATGGCGGTTTACCTGTGCATCATCTGTGTAAGCCACATCGCTGCCATGATAGAAATGGCTGAAACACCAGCCGGTTGCTCCCAGAAAAAGGAGGATAATCACTACATTATATATTCTCTTGATAATCTTCTTGCTCATAATCTCTTGATAATAGTTTTCGATAAAAACTCTTAATTCTGTTTTTAAAATTAAATTTCTCCTGCCGCGTTTTTTATTAAATTTCTCCTGCCACGTACTTCATGCGATAGTAGGCATAGACGATGTTGATGCGGGCATCCACCTCGCTGAGCTCGGCATTGAGCTTGAGGTTGGAGGCATCCACCATGTCTGTAACCAGAGCCAGCTGGCTGAGATAGCGGGCATTCATCACGTCGTAGTTCTGCTGTGCCAGCTCCACGCTCTTTCGCTGCGTTTCCAGTTCCACGTAGGTTTGCTGATACTGCACGTAGGCAGCCTGCACATTGTTGTTGAGCTGCTCTGCCTGTACGGCATGTGCCTCTTTAGCCTGTCGGGTCTCTACGGCTGCCTGCTTGATGCGCTTGTTGCTCTTGAAGAGAGAGCTGAGGCTGTATTTCACGCCCACACCCACATACCATACGTTGAGGTTTTTGTCAACAGGTGGCAATTCGAAGAGAATAGGTCCGTCGAAGTTGTCTGCGGCAACGAAAGCTACTTTTGGCAGAAGGTCGCTCTTGGCAATCTTCTCTTTCTGTTCGGCGATGCGGATGGCGTTACTGCTTTGTTCTAGGAGTGGTGAGTTCAGGGTGCCTGCCGTCTGCCAGTAAGCCTCGCCCTCCTTGTCGTAGGTCTTGTCGGCGATAGTAGCATCGGGGATAATCTGAATCTCCTGGCTTGTTTGGTTCATCTGGCTTCCTTCATTCTTTTGGCTTCCCTGGTTCATTCCTAGGGTATTGCAAAGCTGATGGTTCAGGATGCTCCGGTTATTCCTAAGCGCCGTAAGACCAAGTTTGAGGCTTTCCATCTGGAGTTCGTATCGGGTAATGTCGTTTTTCAGCGCCATTCCGTGCGTCTGTTTTTCCTTGATGTCGTCGATGAGCTGGCGGGTCAACTCGATGTTCTTTTCATACACCTTGATGCGGTTGTCTATCTTATAGAGGTCGAGATATTGCCCCAGGGCGATGAAGCGAATCTGCTGTCGGGTGAGTTTCACGCCTACTTCTGCCTGCTGCTTTCCGAGTTCGGCGAGCTTGATGCCTGCGTTGATGGCTCCACCGGCATAAACCACCTGCTGTGCCTGGAAGGCGAAGTTGTTGCCGAAATGTGGGGATTTCAGACCATGAACGTTGCTGAAGTTACGGTCGGTAATCAGCGCATTGCCGATGTAGCTGAATGAGAGGGAAGCATCGAGGTCGGGCAGTTTCTTGCTTTTAGCCGCTTCGATGCCGAGATGGGCTGCTTCTACTCCTGATAATGAAGTGCGAAGGCTCTTGCTGTTATCCTCCACCTTCTGGAAGAGCTGGCTGATGGTCATGTTTTCTTTCTTGCTGACGGGCAAGGAAGCTGCCGTCCCTCCGGTGGTTTGTGATTGAGCCGAAGCCCAAAGGATTCCTCCTGCAAGCAGAAGGCTTACAAATAAGATGTTCTTAATCATTGATCATTACTTTTTGAATTTCGGGTGCAAAGGTACGGAGTTTTGGGCGAACAATCGCTTTAAATATTTCGCAGTAGATGGACGATTTGGGAATAATAGTTCTTTTATATCACATATTTTGTGTAATTTTGCAACCGAAATAGGAATAAAGAGATATAATAACTCTATATATAATAAGGTGTAGATGGAATTATCAGAATTAAGCAGTCAGCAGGAAGCAAGTCTTTTCCTCTCTGGTTTGGAGGAATGGCAGGAGGGTCCGCAAGTTTTGACTTACGGAGCAATATTGATTTGCCGAAAAGGAAAGGCGAGGCTGAATGTGAATTATAAGGATTGGGAACTTTATGAGGGGGCGGTGATTACGCTCTTTCCGAATGATGTAGTGGAATTGAAGGTTGACGGGGATTGCAAATCCCCAGAAACTGAAAACGGGGATTGCAAATCCCCTCAAACTGCGAACAGCTTCCAAGTCGAAATTCTGAAGTATAATCCTTCCTTGCTTCGCGAAGCAAGCTTGCAGCTGGAGCAGACGGTGTATTCTTCCTTGCGGGAAGACCGTTGCCGGCAGGATACCCCTGTGGTGACAAACATCATCAATGGGATGTTTGGTTTATTGAAGGTATATTTCGACCAGTCGGAATGTACCTGCATCTCGCAGTTGGTATTGTGCCAGTTGAAGGCGTTCTTCATCGGTTTTCATGAGTATCTTCAGCGCAATCCGCAATACCGACCAGATGAAGTAAAATCGTATCGCGTAAGAGAACTGTTCAATCGGTTTATGATGCTTCTGGAGAAGGATTACAAGATTTCAAGAGATGTGAACTATTATGCCGAAAAGATGAATATCTCCTCGAAATATCTCACCAACATTGTGAGTCAGGTGACGGGGCATACCCCCAAGACCATCATCGACCAATACGTGATTCTGCAGCTCAAGATGCATCTTAAGCGAAGCACGCAAAGCATCAAGGAGATGGCTTGGGAGTTTCATTTTGCCGACGTCAGTTTCTTCTGCCGATATTTCAAGAAGCATACAGGTCTGACACCGCAGCAGATAAGGTCGTAATCACAACCTTCAGTTTTTCTCTGATCTCGGCTTCTTCTATCTCGCCGATGTATTCTGGTGACAACGCCTTGAGTTCTTCGAGGCATCCCATCTGCATCATGGTGGCGATAGGGAGGAGCTTGTGTGCTGCCTTTCCTATGCGGTCGGTAGATAAGGCTTCCTCTTCTATGGCTTCTTTCAGGTTCTCGAGGTGTGCGGCAAGTTCCTGCTTCACGGTATCGAGAATCTCCTTCGCCGCTTCTTCGTCGCCTCCGGCAAAAGCAAGAAGAGCATCCAGTTGAGGGTTGGATTTCTGCTGGGATAATAACTCTGGCTGGAGTGATGAATCAGGCTGGGATGGAGTTCCAGACTGGGCATCCAGTTGAGGCTGGGACTCTATTCCCAGAATATCGGATAGCTTCTCCATGCTGAATGGCTTGAACAGGCAATCATCGAAGCCGGCTTTCAGAAGCTGTTCCAGGATGCTTGTATCGTGAGCCGTCATCGCTACCACCATCATCTTGGTATGGTTGATGTGGGCAATCATATCCATGCCGTTCATCTCCGGCATTTCGATATCCATCAGCATCAGGGCAGGCTGTTCGTTATGCAGTGTGGTGAGGGCATCCATCACATGATTGCAGGCGAAAACCTGCCAGGTATCGCCTACGATGCGGCGCAACATCTCCTGGAGAAGCTGGAGCTGCAGCTTGTCATCATCCAGAATCAGAATCTTGTGATTGGCAAATTCCGGCTTCTTCTTTATATCAGTAACCTGATGACTGCCGGAATTCTGTCCTTCCTTATCTTGAGCAGAATCGGGAGAAGGATCATGCTTAACTTCTGATGGAGCCATTTCCTGAGACTCCTCCATTGGTGCTGGTTCGATAGGGATGGTGACGATGAAGGTAGAACCTTTGCCCAGGGTAGAGTGGAGGATGATTTCTCCACCAAGCAGCGAAACCAGTTCCTGGGTGATGGACAATCCCAAACCGGTACCCTCGATGCCCTGGGCGCTCTTCAATCTCGTAAACGCCTGGAACACATTCTGTTTCTCCTCATCGGTCATTCCCTTTCCCGTATCCTTTACGCTCAGGGTAAGCGTAGGCTTGCCCAGGATTTCTGAAACCTGTGCCTGGATGGTAACGCTGCCCCGGTCGGTATATTTGATGGCGTTGCTTACCAGATTATCCAATATCTGACGAATGCGGAAGGCATCGGCACGGAAGTACTCCATCCCCTTCATCTTGCATTCGAACGAAATCTCCAGTCCTTTCTCTTCTGCCCGCAATTTCATTCCCTCTACCGATTCTGCTACCAGTTGTGCCGGTGAGAAAGAGGTAGGCTGAACCTTCATCAGTCCGTTCTCCAACTGATGATAATCGAGCAGCGAGGCAACGAGATGTGAAAGATGAACGGCAGAGTTCTTGATGTTCTGGAGGCATTCGAGGCCCTGAGGATTGCTGACGTAATCTTTCATCAGATCGATGAAGCCCGAGATAGAGGCAGCTGGCGCCTTGATATCGTGGGTGATGGTGAGGAGCAGGCGCTCGCGCTGGTTCATGATACGCTGGATTTCCTCATTGGCAGCCTCCAGGTTTTCCCTGTAGATACGCTCCTTTCTGGCATCGCGCCAGATAAACCAGATCATGATGACGATGGCAAAGAAGGCTACGATGGCGAGCAGTTCCATCTGCCACAACAGATGCTTTCTTGCTTCCATCGCCTTCTTGATGGCTTCCTGCATGTTGTCTTTCTCACGCTGGTGCACATCGCTCAGATGTTTGGCGGAGCGCAGGGCGAGTTTGGCACTCACCATCTTCAGGTCTTCCATCTCCTTGTTGATGCTCTGCTTGTGGTCTTGTGTAGCCACTTTCTCCTTCTTGTCTATCTGGTCAAGGATGGTCGCCACGTTTTCCGCCACGTTTACTGGGGTGGTAACAGAATCGATGACAGCCCGGTTGCTGTCCTGTTTTACGCTCAAGGTTTCGGCGTGCTCCTTCTTGAAGGCATCGGCGAGTCGGCGGAAGAATCCCCTTCGGGTCTTCAAAACCTCTACTGTTGTCTTTTTTGCCTCGTGGGTTTGCGGCGCCTTGGAGTGAACCAGTATGGAATCCTTTCCCGTATTCAGATTCTTCACCTTATTCTGCAGATAGTTTTGGGTAGGTCTTCCTGCCATGGCATCAGACAGTTGTTTCAGGTTTCTCTGCTCCTCTTTGAGCAGGGAAGAGATGGTACTATCGGCGGCACCCCTTTTCTGGATATACTCGCGCGAAGCTTCATTGATGGCATTGATGCTCTTGGTGTTGCTATACACCAAACTGATTGCCAGAATCATAATAATGGCAATGGTGCTATATCCGAGGGCTACCTTGAGAGGAATATTGTTCTTGTGCATGAGAAATCGTTTAAAATGATGAGCAGACTGATATCTTGCTCAATAGATATTTGTTTGCAAAGTTAATGCAAAAAAATGATATTAGAAAACAAAAGGGCTAAAAACAAGTCAGGAGACCAATGAATTCTATCATTAGTCTCCTGCCTGATTGAAAGCGACGCGTAATTACTAGTGTTATTCTATCTTTTCCTCAGTTAATTACTATTTTTTAAAGGTGATATTACTCTGCTACAGTAGAATCTGTTGTGGTAGAGTCTGCTGGAGTCTCTGCTGGAGTTTCAGCTGGTGTCTCTTTCTCTACTGTTGTATCGGCTGGAGCAGTTGGTTCTGCTGGAGCTACTGTGTCAACTGGAGCTACTGATGATACACTTGCCATCTTGTTGCTGGCGAATACATTGCTAACTGAAACCATAACCATAGCAGCGATAGCTGCGAATACTAACTTCTTCATAATCTTTTGTTTTTTTTATTGTGAATATTATGTTTATAACTTTCTTTGTGAACAGCCTTGCTTGCGTTACCGCTCATTGGCGTGTTCACTTTCTAATATCACAATCTGCGTGCCAAAAAACAAAAGAATTATCTAATTGATTGATTATCAATTGTAATTGCTCTTTGTGCCAGAATTCTACATTGTGGAAAGTGTGGAACTAGTGTGGAATTATTCCCCAAAAAGTTGGGGAATGGTCATCAGATTCCATACTTCTTCATCTTGTTGTAGAGCGTCTTTCTATCTACGGCGAGCAATTGTGCAGCCTTACTCTTGTTGCCGCCTGCTGCTTTCAGCGCAGCTTCTATTCTCTGCAGTTCCGTTTTCTCATCGTGCAGGGCAGTAGGGGCTTGTGGCTGGATATGCGCCATACTCTGTTCCAGTTCGGTTACTCCGATGTATCTTCCGGTGGCGAGCAGGGTAGCTCGCTTCATCACATTGTTCAGTTCTCGCAGGTTGCCCGGCCAGTTGTAGGCGGCAATTCGTTCCTTGGCTTTGCCGTCGAGTCCTTCCACATTTCTGTTCAGCTCCTTGTTGGCGTGCTTGATAAAGAGGTCGGCAAAGAGGAAGAGGTCGGCACCACGGTCTTTCAGCTCCGGCATGTAGATGGTAAACTCATTGATGCGGTGGTAGAGGTCTTCACGGAAGTTGCCTTCAGCCACACGCTGCGCCAGGTTCTCATTGGTAGCACAAACCAGTCGGATATCGATATCGATTTCCTTGTTGCTTCCCACCGGACGGATTTTTCTTTCCTGGAGGGCACGGAGCAACTGTACCTGCACTTCATAGTTCAGGTTTCCCATCTCATCTAGGAAGAGAGTTCCTCCGTTGGCTATCTCGAAAGCGCCCTTCTTGTCCTGGTCAGCTCCCGTAAACGATCCCTTCACATGACCGAAGAATTCTGATGCCGCCACCTCTTTAGGAATGGCACCGCAGTCGAGTGCGAAGAAAGGTTTGTTGGCTCTTGTGCTGAGTTCATGGATTCTTCTAGCCACATATTCCTTACCTGTACCGCTGGCACCCAGAATGAGTACCGACATAGGGGTAGGGGCCACCAGCGAAACAAAACTGTAAAGCTTGCGTGAAGCCTCGCTTTCACCTTCCAGGTATTTGGGCACATCCCCATTGGCAGATGAAGCCTGATTTCCTGCCTGCTTGCCAGGTGCAGCGTTTGTAGGAGTAGAATTTGAGTCTGTGGAACGCAGACTATCTGCTGAGGCTGCATACGGATCCTGTTTTTTCGGAGTCTTGATTGCTTCCTTGATCTTATCCAGAAGGATTTCCGGATGGAAAGGCTTTGCCACATAATCGGTAGCACCCGATTTCATGGCGAGCACCACATTCTGAATTTCTGCATAGCTGGTCATCACGATGAAAGGCACCTGCACGCCATGCTTTCTCATCCATTGCAGCAGGAAGATGCCGTCGTGGTCGGGAAGGCGGAGGTCTGATAATACCAGATTGAATCCTCTTTCTGCTTCCTCGCAAACCTGTATGGCAGCCTTGACCGAAGTGGTTTTCTCCACTTCAAATCCCTTCTTCCTGAGCCATGTCTGAATCATGGTTCCAAATGCGATATCGTCTTCAACTATTAGAATCTTTTCCATATTATTGCGATCTTACTGTCTTGTTGTATCTTTCTTATTGTATCTTTGTCTTCTAAAAAGATAGAGTCGTTTCTGAGTGCAAAGTTAGCACTAATATTTGGAATCAGCAAGGAAAAAGTGCTTTATTGTTTGAATGATTCGAAAAAATTAGGAAGTAATCACATAAAAATGAAAACAATCTGAGTTTTTTAACACTTCATCAGTCTCAGTATTCAGGAAAAATATGTATTTTTGCATTTAAAAAACGAATCTATACAATATTAACGTAATAACAATAGCAGTTATGAAGAAACAAATACTTACATTGGCTATGCTGTCCGCTCTGGCGCTCTCAGCTCATGCCCAACAGCCAGCCAGTCAGCTGTTGCCTTATCAGAACCCTAACCTTTCTGCCGAGGCAAGAGCCAATGACTTACTTTCACGCCTGACCCTGGAGGAAAAGACGAAGCTGATGATGGATGCTTCGCCTGCCATCTCCCGACTGGGTATCCCTCAGTTTCAATGGTGGAACGAGGCGCTGCATGGCGTGGCACGCAACGGATATGCCACGGTTTTCCCTATCACCATGCACATGGCTTCTTCCTGGGATGATGCCTTGCTCTATCAGGTGTTTACTGCCGTAAGCGATGAGGCGAGAGCCAAGGCGCAGGTGGCGAAGAAGTCGGGTAATGTAAAGAGATATCAGAGTCTGAGCTTCTGGACTCCGAATGTCAATATCTTCCGTGATCCTAGATGGGGACGCGGACAGGAGACTTATGGCGAAGATCCTTATCTCACCACACGTATGGGACTTGCTGTGGTGAATGGCTTGCAGGGACAGTCGTTCGACGGCAAGCCGCTGGCGGCTCCTGGTGTTCCGGCTTCTGATCAGTCTAAGGCTCCCCAGTATGTCAAGACGCTGGCTTGTGCCAAGCATTTCGCCGTGCATAGCGGTCCGGAGTGGAATCGCCATGTCTTCAATCTGGAGAATCTGCCAGCCCGTGATTTGTGGGAGACTTATCTCCCTGCCTTCAAGTCGCTGGTACAAGATGGACATGTGGCTGAGGTGATGTGTGCCTATCAGCGTATAGATGGTGCTCCTTGCTGTTCCAACGCCAAGTTTGAGCGCCAGATTCTCAGAGACGAATGGGGATTCAAGGGATTGATTACTTCCGATTGCGGAGCTGTCAACGATTTCTATATGCCGGGTTATCATGGTACGGCAAAGACTGCTACCGAGGCAACTGCCCAGGCTGTTAATGCCGGTACCGACCTGGAGTGCGGCAACGCCTATCGCACCATTCCGCAGGCTGTGAAGGCGGGAATGATCAATGAAGATAAGGTAAACCAGAGCCTGAAGCGCCTGCTGGTGGCTCGTTTCAAGCTGGGCGATTTCGATAAGGACGAAACGGTGGCATGGACTCAGATTCCTGAGAACGTCATCGCCTGCAAGGCTCATAAGGATCTGGCTGAGAAAATAGCAGAAGAAGGCATCGTACTTCTTCAGAACAGAAACCAGCTGCTGCCATTGAACCGCAATCAGAAGATTGTGGTGATGGGACCTAATGCCAATGACTCCATCATGCTGCGAGGCAACTATTCGGGTTATCCTACCAGTTCTACCACCATCCTCCAGGGCATTCGCAACTATATGAAGGGGGCTGAGGTAAAGTATGTTCCGGCTTGTACCTTGACAAGAAACGAGGTGCAGGAGAGCCGTTTCAACCTCTTCCGTGAGGGAATGAAGGCTACCTATTGGAACAATCAGAATCAGGAGGGCGAGCCGGTGGCTACGGATGTGATGAAGACTGCCATCAATCTGAGCAATGGTGGTAATACCGTGTTTGCACCGGGTGTGAATCTTACTCATTTCTCTGCCCGCTATGAGGGTGTGTTGACTCCTGACAGGGATGAGGATCTTACCATCAATATGGGTATTGATGACGGTTGCCGCCTGATAGTGGATGGTGATACCATCGTAAACATGAGGGAGTGCTGGGGGCGCGTGGCGCCTATCATCAAACCGCTCTCTCTGAAAGCAGGCAAGCCGGTCAAGATTCAGGTAGATTATACCCAGAAGGAAGATGTGGCTGTGATGCAGTTTGATATCCTGAAGACTTCGAAACCTACCAGCGAGCAGATTCTGGCAGAGGTGGGCGATGCGGATGCCGTGGTATTCGTAGGCGGTATCTCTCCAAACCTGGAGGGAGAACAGCTTGAGATAGAGGAACCGGGATTCAAGGGCGGCGACAGAACCGACCTGGAGTTGCCGAAGGCTCAGCGTCAGGTCATCGCCATGCTGCATCAGGCAGGCAAGCGTGTCGTCTTTGTCAACTGTTCGGGATGTGCCATCGCTATGGTTCCTGAGACGGAAAATGCCGAGGCTATCCTTCAGGCATGGTATCCTGGTGAACGGGGTGGTGAGGCTGTAGCCAAGGTTCTCTTTGGCGAGGTGAATCCATCGGGCAAGCTTCCGGTTACCTTCTATAAGAGTGTGAACGATCTTCCTGATTTCCTCGATTATACGATGAAGAATCGTACCTATCGTTATTTCAAGGGTGAGCCTTTGTTCCCATTCGGTTACGGTTTGAGTTATACCTCTTTCGAGTATGGCAAACCTACCCTGATGCAGGTGAAGAGCAGGAAGCGTGGCAGCAAGGATGCTGCTGATTACAAGCTGATGTTCTCCTTGCAGAATACGGGCAAGCGTGAGGGTACCGAAGTAGCGCAGGTTTATATCAAGCGCATGGATGACGTGGATGGACCTGTCAAGAGTCTCAAGGCTTTCAAGCGTGTGTCTTTGAAGGCTGGCGAGCGCCAGATGGTGAGCATCGATCTTCCTCGCAAGAGTTTCGAGGGTTGGGATGCCCAGACCAACACCATCCGCGTGGTTCCTGGCACTTACCAGGTATTTGTTGGCGGTTCCAGCGCTGATGCAGCCAAGACTAAGATAGAAGTGAAGATCAAGTAAGCCCTCATAGCTGAAAGTTCGGCATGTTCGGCGAACTTTCAGCTATGGCTCATTTTTTAACCATTATGCTTGGTTTATTCGGATTTTCTTTGTAACTTAGCAGCGCAAAACGTAAAGCATGAAGGAATATGGCAAAAATAGTAAATTTCTATCCTGTAGGAATACAGACATTCTCAAATATCAGAGAGGGGAATTATCTCTATGTAGATAAGACCCAATATATCGTGGATTTTCGAGAGAAAAAGATGAAGTACGTCTTTCTGAGTCGTCCAAGACGATTCGGCAAGTCGCTCTTTGCCTCTACCCTCCAGGCTTATTTTGAGGGAAGAAAGGAACTCTTCGAGGGCTTGGCCATTGCTGATTACGAGAAGAAATGGGTGAAGCATCCTGTGCTCCACTTCGACCTGAGCGGTGCCAAGCACATGAGCGTGGAACAGCTGGAAAGATACCTGGCAGATATGCTTGAAGAGCAGGAAACCATTTGGGGATACAAGACTCATCAGGTGGATGCCAACCTTCGCCTGAAAGACCTGGTGAAGCGAGCTTACGAGCAGACGGGCAAGAATGTGGTAGTAATCATTGATGAATATGATGCCCCATTATTGGATGTGGTACATGAGAAGGAGAATCTGCAGACGCTCCGTCGCATCATGCAGAACTTCTACAGTCCTCTGAAGATGCTCGACCCATACCTGGAGTTCACCTTCATCACGGGCATCACCAAGTTCTCGCAGCTCAGCATCTTCAGCGAGCTCAACAACCTCGACAACATCAGTATGTTCGACCAGTATTCGGCAATCTGCGGTATCAGCAAGAAGGAACTTACCACGCAGATGAAAACGGATGTGGCAGCGCTGGGCGAAGATCTTGGAATGACGTATGAAGAATGCCTGGCAGAGCTGACAAGATTCTACGACGGCTATCATTTCAGTAAGAAATCAGAAGATGTCTTCAATCCGTTCAGTCTGGTAAAGGCATTAAATGCACGGGATATTGCTCCTTACTGGTTCGGCAATTCATATATCCATAAAACTGCCAATGAATATCTTTATAATTTTGATGTAACAAAGAATTATAAAATTCACGATTTGCCTGAAATTCCTTTCGGGGAGGCTGACATAATTCCTTTTCTTTTTCAATATGGAATTCTCTCAATAAAAAAATATAATCCTATTATTGGGGTATATACTATAGGTGTACCTAATGAAGATATTAGAAAAGGGCTATCTGATTCCTTATACTGCCGATGGCAAGCGTTTGTTTAAGATTGGTGTAAATTACGACAGCACCCAGCGCACTATTAGCGATTGGATTATCAAAGAAGAATAAAAAAGGCGATAGGTGCACTAACTCTTGAATCAATAAGATTTAGTACACCTATCACCTTTAGTTTTACTTTTATATGTTTTTTATTTTTGTTTCAACCAAGAAGGAATCTGCTTTAAGACAAAAATTGCTGCAAGGCTAATTGCTGTAGCAACACCTAATCCTGTAGCAACACTATCATGACCTAAAAGACCTAGAATAAAAGCAAAGCAGCCAAATAGAGAAACCAATACGGCTCCTATAATTTGTCCAGTTTTAGACTGTTGAATCTGAGCTTCTAATTCTTTATTCTCTTTATCCATACGATGATCTGCTTGTTTTTCCATAAGAGTTAAAACTCTATTCATAGAACCTGGCATAATGTTCTCGTATTTTTCGAAATCTTCTGGAGAAGGTAATGGACCGCTCCAGGATTTACGTTCGTATGCATAGATAGCTGCAACAACTTTATCTTTATCTTCTTTAGGAAGTTCACTAATGATTTTTTCTAAAGTTTTCTCTTTTTCATTGATAGAATTATCGTCCATTTGGAACCTCCTTTCTAAATAAATCGAATGCAATTTGCATATCTGTACCTATAACTTCCCAATCATTTCTTAAGACTTTTAAATCATCCTTTAAAGACTTTGGTTTATAGGAAATACTAGAGCCAAATATATTCGTAATGCTTCCCATACCTTTTACGTATGGGTTATTAGCTAACTTTGATATTCTTTCTATAAAAGATTTCTTCATAATTCAATCTCCTTTATTCTTATTTGTTGCAAAGTTACGCTTTTTTCTCGAATCAACCAAGAAAAAAACTATTTTTCTTTTGTATATTAAATGAATTTTTGCAAGTATGCACCACTCGCTATGAAAGGGCAGAAGCTTTCCATAGTAATTGAAATGTACCTTATGAAGGAAAGGTTTCACATATTGGATAACCTCTTGTAAGGTGTGTTGTATAAAGGCAATAACTCATAGGCTTAATAGTCATACATCCACGTATTGTTGGTTAGTACATCTAGAATTATATAGTTGTTGGCATTTGCCAGCAACTATGCTTGTATTTGCCAACAAGTTTGCTGGTAAATACAAGTAATAATATGAATCAGGTTCCTTAAGGTGAAAGATATGTTATCTCTGATCATATAGCCTATGAACTGAAGCCTTTATGAATGCTTAAGAAAGCATCTAACAATAACCGCAGCTTAGTGAAATATGACTTATACTGATATAGATAGACAAGTTATCTGTTTCGGATTTTTTTGATACTTTTTCGTTAGGATGAGCCGAGTATTTAGAGCCCACTTAATTTGTTAACGAATCTAACTCGCTCTAAATTGGACTTTGATTGAATATCAAGAAGTTGGGCGTTTGCCTATATTATATAGGTAACAATATGGAAACGAGCGGACTTCTGCTCGTTTCTGTATTTTGCAATATGCAAAGAACGCCTTAATTCGGGGACAAAGATACGATATTTTTCTAAATCTCGCATAGCTTACAAGGAGAAAAACTTGGAAATTAGAACTTTTTACGTTAAAATCCATATTTGACAAGCAGATTTTGAAGAAAATATTTGGAGTTTCCAATAAAAAAGAGTATTGTTTGCAGCAACAAATCCCACCACGCCTCTCAACGATGCGTACCACGGTGGGACTTCGCTTTTTATAAAGGGTATATGGATTACGACAAACAACCGATAAATGTAGATGAACAGGTTGCCTTGCTCCAGAACAGAGGGCTGGTGATAGAAGATATTGCAACTGCCAAATTGCAGCTTCGCAATATCAGTTATTTTCGTATTGCCAGTTACCTACGATAGTCTTAAAAAGCAAGTGGCAAGAGAGTTTGGACTACCTCAATACACTTACTTGGAAAGTTGGATAAGGTGCATAACCGTGCTTCGCAATTGTTGTGCACACCATGCTCGTATATGGAATAGGCGTTTTGCATTGAAGCCACAATTGCCAAATCGGCTTCCCTTGACACGCAAAGCATTGATAATCAGTGGAATAAAATCCTTTGATGCACAAAGATGCCTTTCCGCATTGTTACCTGCTTTGCATAGGTAACTGTGGCTCACGATTTAGTAACTGAACTACTTCAATATTCCTCACTCGCTTGCTTTATGCCGATTTGGCAACTTTGTGCAAATCTACTCATTCCCAACTGTTTACGTTCCAACCTCTCTTATTCTCCTTTGGCTGCTTTAGAGCTTTATGTTAACAAATATAAGTCATAGTTTTCTTTCCTGCAACTCATAGATTTCTTCCCTGTAGCTCATAGATTTTGGCATCATTGCCCATTGTTTTTAAGCAAAAATGGGCTAAAAAAATAACACGGACAAATTGAATTTGTCCGGCTCTTTTGTCCGGACGCTTATAAGTTGTTAGAAATGAATGATTTATAAAGCGCCGGACAATTTGTCCGGACAAATTCAATTTGTCCGTGTTTTAAAAATGAAGCTTAATTCATCCCTACCACATTCGTAGTAATGCTTCTGTCCTCCTTTCATATTTTACCTCGCCTTGGCAAGATATTGCTCTAGTACAGGGCAATATAATGCCAAGGCGAGGCAAGAAACGATGTGTCCTCTCGTATTGGTGGAATTGGTGCATCAGGCTTTCTTCTGATGCGTCGTATAGAATCCTAATCTCTTTTTTACTCTTCACCTTTCACCTTTTCGCCTGAAACCCCGATAAACACTGGGGCTTCGGGAGGTGAAGAGTGCTTACTCACTCTTCACCACTCTTCACCCGCCTGAAATCTTCTGATGGATGCAGTAGAAACGGAAAAAAATAATAAGGTGAAGAGGGGTGAAGAGTGGTGAAGAGTCAAGCTGACTCTTCACCCTATTCAAGCTTCTGTATATCAGATGATTAGAATGGATTGGTGAAGGGTGAAGAGTGTTTTGCAATTTTTGTGCTGAAATTCTCTGTTGTTAGGAATGGAGGAGGGAAAATGGAGTCTTATGGATATAAAAAAAGGAGAGAACATCAAGTTCTCTCCTCTTTTATAATTAATGAAAGTGTCTTTCATTTAAATTCTTTTTATTTTACGTTAGGACCTTCACCCCACTGTGGAGCACCCTGGTCCTGCCATACACGCTCTGAGTTCAAAGTAGTACCGTCGTTGGCACCTGCTGTAAAACCTTGGTCTTCGTAAGCCTTCTTCAAGATATCCTTCATCAAGTCTGTATCAACGATATTTTCAAGGCGAGAACGACGAGCAATGGATGTTGCTGGATAGCCCTCGGATGCGTAGTCGATACGAGGATATAATGTAGAGTTGAATTCTGGGACACCAGAACGACGAGCTGTTACAAACATATCCTTAGGCTGATAAGTGAAGTGGATTTCCATCTGAAGGAAAATCTTTTCCAAGTCAGCATCCTTGTCGCCTGTCAATTGGTAAGCTGGATGAGTCAACATCTTGTCTATTTCTCCATCTTGCAAATCAATGACTTTCTCATTAGGGTCATAAGAATAAGTATTTCCATAATATGGAATCTTGTTCAAACCTGCCAACTTGTCGTATGCTTCAACAGAGTAGCGAATAGCTTTTTGGAAATATGCGTTAGCATCTCCACTGATTGCACCATAGGTGGCAAACTCTGCTAAGTAGAAGTTCACTTCTGCTGTTGTCATGTACATACCATACCAAGGACGATCGTCTGTACTTTGGATAACCTTGATGGTACCATCTTCTTCAGCAGGACGTGTTGGCAAAGTGAAATCTAAGCGACCTTGAAGCATATACTCGCTGAAACGAGAATATGGACGATAAGTCTTATTGCCAGGAATCTCCTTCTGGTAATCAGTGTAGTTGAAGTATTCCTTGTAAGCACGGTCTGTACTATTGTTTACACCATATTCTGTAGGCAATCCATAGTAGCGTACCCATGGCTCACCTTTGCCTTTCCATGCCTTGAAAGTCTCTTTCCCATTGACGGTCTGTGTCTCCACATTGTCCATAATGTATGAAGGAATATCGTCCTTTCTTCCATTCTCCAAGAACCATGCTACGATTTCTGAATTCCAAGAGTTCTTGGTATAGAAGAAACGTACACGTGGGTCGTCATTGTCAATCAAGAAGTTGCACATCTGTTGTGTTGGAGCCTGACCATTGTAAGAAACAGTTGTGTTGGTAGTGTTGTATGCAATATCACCCTTATCCAACTTAGAATCTTTTCCTGTCGTGATATTCTCGCTAGCCTTGTTGAATACCATATCGTCGTCCAAACCATCAAGAACTCCACAAGAAGCACTTGTTACTTCTTGCGCAATAGCCTTTGCACGAGCAAAGTCTTTGTGAATCAAACGTGCTGCAATCTTCAATTTCAAAGAGTTAGCAAGTTTTGCCCACTTAGCCCAACTGCCATCATATACGAGGTCGTTATGGGATGGTGACTCTTGGTTTGTATTTGTTGTAAATGCCTTGATGCAGTTGTCGAGGTTGTTTAACCACAAATCATACAAATCTTGCATTCTGTCATACTTAGGTGTGTATGTTCCACCATAGCGTGCTTGTGCAGACTCAGTGAAAGGCATGTCTCCACAATCGTCGGTATCGTAGATGCCAAGATAAGTAATCAACACATCAAGGGCAGCTTGAGTGTTCTTGTATTTCGCGGCGTCTTCCTCGCTCATTGCTGCAAGTTCTTTTTCCATAGCATATTTGTAACCAAGTACATTGATGCTTTGGAAACCTTGGCGTGAAGCACCACCAGTGAATGCATCTTGGTTCATACCACCAGATGGAACAGCCAACTGTGACGCAATAAAGAACTTAGGTGCTTGGTTGAACCAAAGCATATAAGGGCAGGCATTCCATTCGTAGATAGCTTGGGTGAGAAGCTGTGAAGGAGAGGCTACAGTCACTGCCGAAGGGTCCTGATTCAAGTCTTTGAATGTGTCTTGGCAGCTAGTTGTAAGTAACATTCCACCTACGACTCCTGCAAATAATAGTGACTTATATTTATTCATATTATTTATCTTTATTTATTCTTATTTACTTTAGAAAGCGGCGTTTATGGTAAACGTGAAGTTTGCTGTTACGCCATCATAGTTGCGGATGCGGAATTCTGAAGCTACAGTACCACGTACAGACTCAGGATTCTCCTTGTTTGGCAAAGAGTTGAGCAGGTAGCCTAAGTTGTGACCTGTTGCTGTAAATGCAAGATTACGTGCTCCGATAGCTCTAGCCCAGCTCTGAGGTGCAGTGTATGAAAGTGAAATTTCACGCAACGCAATGTAGTTGAGCTTGTGGAAACAATCATCTGTAATGACACCTCTGTTGGTGTTAACATTAATCCAGCAGTTGTTCCAATATGTCCATGTGTTGGCATGAGAAGGCTCAACAACACCCTTGTCCATCAGCTCTTGGAAAGTCTCACCTGTAGAATACTGACCAGTTCCTACCGTGTAGAGTGTGTTGTCTGCTTGACGAATCTGAGTTCCTTTCTTGAAGATACCCTCTGGAATCACACCGTCATGGTAGGTGAGACCATCCCAACGTGAAGTATAAGTTGCGCCACCATGGGCTTCATCACGATAATTCAATGATGTCTTAGAGAAACCGTATGCTGTGGCATAGCGTCCATTGTATGATGCAACATATCCGCCGAATCGAGCATCGAGTGATACGCTCAGAGCTACATTCTTATAGCGAAGTGTTGTGTTCACAGAACCCAAGAAGTCTGGGTTGATGCTACCGATGGTCTCAACTTTGTTGGAACGCCACAAGTATGCACTCTTGGTACCGTCATGGAAGCCTAACACGTTCAATCCTGATTCTTTGTCAACTTCAACCTTAGAGTCGGTCTTCAAAACACCATATTCACCACCAACTTCTGCAACAGAACCAATACGGAAGTTACCGTATGTTACATCACCTGCCAATGTGATGTAGTCTGCCACAAGCTCGTGAAGAGACACAATCTTAGACTTGTTCTTTGTATAGGTGAAGTTCAAGTCCCACTGCCAATCCTTGCTTTGGATAGGTGTTGTGTTCAAGGCAAGCTCAATACCTTGGTTCTGGATGTTACCTGCGTTGATGTACTTATATTGGATGCCAGACTCTGTAGGAACCTTGATTCTCATAATCTGATCCTTGGTATTCTCTTTATAGTATGTTGCATCGATACCAATACGGTTGTTCAGGAAACGCCAGTCAAGACCAAGTTCCCATGAGTTCTTACGCTCAGGTTTCAAGTCCTGGTCATAAACGGTGGATGAAAGCTCTGTTCCTGCAACACGGTTATCGCCTACCTTACCAGAGTTCAGAATATACGCAGTATTAATCATGTATGGATTGGTATCATTACCAACTTGCGCCCAAGAAGCACGAATCTTGGCAAATGAAATCCATGATGGCAACTGCTTGCGCAAACTGTTGGTGATGAGCCATGAACCAGACACTGATGGATAGAAGTATGAGTATGTTCCGTGGCCATCGGCATAAACCAATGAAGAAGACCAGTCGTTACGACCAGTTACATCAAAGAACAATTGGTCTTTCCAACTCATACCTGCTTGTGCTGCAACAGACAACATACGCTTTTCACCGCTTACAGTACCAGAGTAAGTAGGCGTGTTAACGGAGTTGTTAATGAAATATTGATTGTGTGCAATCAATCCTCCATTAGTGCTCATTGATTGAGCCTGTGCAAATGAGTTGTAGTACTCTCCACGGAGGAAACCATGAACTTCGAAGTCTCCAAATTGCTTATTGGCATTGAAGTTTACATTCAAGTTGGTCTGCTCTTTTGTAGAGTTTCCTAAGCTGTAGCTACCACCCTCGTTCTGATAACCATTACCAGGATATTTACCCTCAGAACGTACATAGTAATAGTTGTAACTTCCCTCTGCAATGAATTTCAACCAGCTGGTAAGCTCTGCTGTAAGTTTTACGTTAGGACGTACAACAGTTTCCTTTTGGTAGTACTCATTTTCATCAAGAGCCCAGAAAATATCCATACCAGGGACATTTCCGTACTCATCACCATAGCTTGTACTTACCAAACCTCCATGAGAGGCCTTGTAGCGGTTTCTAAAAAACTTGATGTCGTAGTTTCTTGCGAAAGTACCATTCACAAAATACTCTCCTAAGTTCCATGCGGCATTCTTTGGCTTAGAATTAGAGAATGTAACACCAGCCTCAACTTCTACCTTGCTGGTTATCTTATGCGAAGCCTTTGCCATCAAGTTGAAGCGAGAGAACTCATTGTTTGGGGTTGTGCCTTGAGCATACTTATATCCCAAAGAAGTATAGAAGCTAGTCTTCTCATTGCCACCATTGAAAGCAACGTTTGTTGTCGAATTAAAACCTGTATCGTAAAGGTCACGATAGTTGTTCTTTACAGCACTGTATGGTCTCATCGTTCCATCAACATACTCAACCATACTACCGTCGAACTTAGGACCCCAGCCATAGTAACCACTTTCCATCAGGCTCTTAACGGAGTTTACGCCATCAGAGTTTTTGTCGAACGCCAAGTTGTTATATGGACTGTCTGCCCATGAACAGTAACCTGAAAGATAACCAGGTCCGTATTCGTTCTGGAAACCAGGTGTCTGAATAATGGTGTCAAAACCAAATGTCTGAGAGAAGTTGATGCCTAAGCCTTTCTTGCCTTTACCGCTCTTTGTGGTGATGACAATAGCACCATTCAGACCACGAGAACCGTAAAGCGCTGTAGCTGCAGCACCCTTCAATACAGATACACTTTCGAAGTCGGCTGGATTCAAGTTCTTCAACTCATTACCATAGTCATTGTTGCTGGCATTCCAGTCGGCAGAACTTTCATGAATGTCATTGTCGAGAATAATACCATCAACAACATAGATAGGCTGGTTGTTTGAACCTAAAGTAGAGGCGCCACGAATCAAAATCTTTGATGTACCGAACATACCACCATCACTTTGGTTAATTTCTACACCTGCTACCTTTCCCTGCAAAGCATTGGTTGGGTTGATGATACTTGCGTTCAGATCTTCACCCTTCAATTCTGTAACAGCATAACCAAGAGCCTTTTTGTCACGCTTCATACCCAAGGCTGTTACTACAACCTCTTTCAAACTCTGTGAATCTTCTTTCAGAGTCACATCCAATGGACCACCACGATAGATTACCTCAATTGTTTGAAAACCGAGGTATGAAATGCGGAGAGCAGCTCCTTTCTTGATTCCTTTAATGGTGAATTTGCCATCAAGGTCAGTAGCACTACCGATAGATGTGCCTTTTACAAGGACTGACGCACCAATAACGGGCTCGCCAGTAGCATCCTTGACGATACCTGTACATGTCTCGTCTTGCTGTACGTTCTGTACGCCGTTAACGGCAGGAATACCTGCGTAAGCAGCACCAGCAGAACCAACCATCAAGGCGAATGCCAGATTCATTGTTTTGTTAGTTTTTGCCATAATACAAACTTTTAATGTGATGAATATCTATTTATATTTAATTGTTCTTGCTTGAGATGTTTAATTTACTCACTTACAATCTGATTTTCTTTTATTAATTATCTAGGTTGGTAAGTCTCTTTAAAATTTTAGGCAAAGTTATATAAAATATATTAAATGGAATACAAAAAACAGTGAAAATATTTCGACTTTAATGGTATTTAACTAAAAAATAAGCTGTGACCGATAACAAACGGCCACAGCTTGTTAATTTTAACCTAAAAGTTTGCCTATACTGCGCAATTTTGTGCGATATCCATAAATGGCAATCACCACGAAACAGATGAATGGAAGAATGAACGATGCATTGGTAGATGGCATTCCGAATACGGTATGCATATCGATGATGGATGCCTGCAAAGGTGGCAGGACACTACCGCCTAGGATTGCCATGATGAGACCGGCTGCACCAAACTTGGCATCATCGCCAAGACCCCTCAGGGCTATACCATAGATGGTAGGGAACATCAATGACATGCAGGCACTGACTGCTACCAGGCAGTAGAGACCCCAGATGTTGTGAAGGGCAATGACGCCGGCTGTGAAGCAGCCACCTGCTATCGCCAATATCATCAACAGTTGTCCTGCATTGAAGAAGCGGAGGATGAAGGTGCAGATGAAGCGGGAACAGCAGAACAGTACCATCGCTACGATGTTGAACTTCTGCGAGGTTACCTCGGCATCAATCTCAGCCATACCTTCCTGCATCAGAATGCGGGTACCATACTGGATGATGAAGGTCCAGCACATAATCTGTGCGCCCACATAGAAGAACTGGGTGAATACGCCTTCACGATAGTGAGGCATGCGGAAGATGCGGCGAAGGGTAGGCACGAAGTTAATCTTGTTGTCTTTCTCGCAGTTCTTCGGCATCTTGGTAAACAGGATGACGAAGAAGATGGTGAGGATGACCAGACCGATAATCAGGTATGGATTGATCAGTACCGAAAGGTCATATTCCTTGATTGCCTCGAACTCGCTATCCGAGAGATTGGCGCGCCCAGTCGTATCAAGCGGGTTGAGTTTTGCCTGTATAAAGTTCATCGCCACATACATACCGAGCAGCGAACCCATCGGGTTGAACGATTGCGCCAGGTTGAGTCGGCGTGTTGCCGTCTCCTCCGTTCCCATCGACAGAATGTAAGGGTTGCTCGATGTCTCCAGGAAGGAGAGTCCGCAGGTCAGGATGAAGTAGGCGAGGAGAAATGGATAATATTCGCCCATCATCTTTGCCGGATAGAAGAGGAATGCACCGAAGGCATAGAGTCCTAATCCCAGCAGTACGCCTGCCTTGTAGGAGAAGCGGCGGATGAAGATGGCGGCAGGGAATGCCATGGCGAAGTAACCGCCGTAGAAGGCTACCTGTACCAGTGCACCATCCGTAGATGACATTCGGAAGATTTTGGAGAATGCCTTCACCATCGGATTGGTGATATCATTGGCAAATCCCCATAGTGCAAAGCACGATGTAATTAAGATGAAGGGTACGAGGTAGCTAACCCCATCCTTCATGAGAATTGATTCTTTCTTTTTCGATTCCATATTTCAGGTTAATATTGTCTGCGTTTATGTTTGTAGGGTAAATATTCGGATGGATCAGATGCTTTGTCTTACCACGGCTCTCAGCTCGTCGATATCCTTGATTTCTCCCTTGGCAAGTGCCTGGGTCAGGATGTTGCCCATACCCGTAGCCTCTATAGGACCCGCAATGACAGGAACGCCCAATGCTTCGGAGGTGAGACGGTTGAGTAACTTGTTCTGTGAACCGCCGCCGATGATGTGCATGCACTTGATTGGCTGCGGTAACATCTCGTTGAGGTGAGCGGTTGCCTCGGCATACTTGGCTGCCAGCGACTGGAGTACGCAGCGCACGATTTCTGCCTTGGTCTGAGGAACCTGCAACTGATGGGTGGCGCAGTAATCAATGATAGCCTGCTGCATGGATGCCGGATTCTGGAACGCAGCGTCATCCACAGGGATGATGGCATTGATGTGAGCTTCTTCTGCCAGAGGAAGGATGATGTCGAACTGCTGTTCCTCGCCATTCTCCTTCCATTCTGCCATCAGTCTCTGCATGATCCAGAGACCTGTGATGTTCTGCAGGAAGGTGATGCGGCCGCCGATGCCGCCCTCGTTGGTAAATTCTGCCTTTCGGGCTTCCTCGGTAAGGATTGGCTTTTCTATCTCAACACCCAGAAGCGACCAGGTTCCCGAACTGATGAATGCCATCGGGTATTCATCTTCTGTGGCTGGTACGGCTGCTACCGCACTGGCTGTATCATGAGAACCTACAGCGATGACATCTACTTCTCCGAGTCCGGTTTCCTCTGCGATGTCGCGGCGCAGCTTTCCTCTTACGGTGCCCGGCATCACGATCTTGCCGAAGATGTGGCGTGGAAGCCCCAGCTGGTCGATGGTTTCCCAGTCCCAGTCCTTGGTGGTTGCATTCAGCAGTTCTGATGTGGATGCGATGGTATATTCGTTGTTGGCTTCGCCAGTGAGATAGTAGCTGAAGAGGTCTGGGGTGAAAAGCAGATGCGCAGCCTTCTCCAACTGTGGACTGTTGGCTTTCTTCAGACTGTATAACTGGAAGAGGGTATTGATTTCCATCACCTGCGTGCCGTTGATGGCATAATGTGCCGATGGATCAATCTGCTTGAAAACTTCTTCCGGCATTCCCTTGGTGCGGGCATCGCGATAGCATACCGGGTTGCCCAGAAGGTTGCCGTCCTGGTCGATGAGACCGAAATCCACTCCCCAGGTATCGATGGCGATGCCATCCACCTTGAGTCCCTTGACTCCTGCCATCTTCAGTCCCGTCTTCATATCCTCGAAAAGGGCGAGGAAATCCCAATAGACGTGGTTGCCTAATCTTACTTGTCGGTTAGGGAAACGATGGATGAGCTCCATTTCGAGCTTGCCGTTTTCTAGTTTTCCGGCAATCACTCGTCCGCTGCCTCCACCGAAATCTATAGCTAGATAAATCATAGTTATTTATAAATGTTTGGGTAGATAAAAGTTGTTTCGTATAAAAAGCGGTAGGAGAGTGCCCGTAGCGGGCAGCTTTCTCTCCTACCGCTTCTCTCATATAGAGGATAGAGGTTTATTGTTTCTTACCTAATACGTAAACCTCGAGATCGTCGATTTCTTCCGGTGTCAGTGTAGTGTATTTGCCGCCACTCTGAACGATGATTCTACAAGCCATCTCAAAGAACATGGCACGTTCGAACACCTCGTCGAAATTCTTGCCGCAAACTACCTGTCCGTGTTTCAGCAAGAGAGCTGAGTTGTGGTCCTTCAAGGCTGCGATGACTGCTGCTGCCAATTCTGGAGAACCAGGACGATAGTAAGGAATCACAGGGATTTCCTTGCCTACGTGGCATGGAACCTCTGCAGTTACATTGAAGTCTTTTGGAGTTTCCTGCATGCAAGCCACTGCTGTTGCAAAAGGAGACTGGAAGTGGAGAACCACATCGCAGTCAGGACGCTCACGGAGTACACCGAGGTGGAATCCGCTCTCCATAGAAGGCTTGACACCATTGAGAACTTCGCCCGTTGCTACCAGACATTGAGATACTTTCTCCTTCTGGAGGCTAGGAACCCATGAACCTGTACCTGAGACAAGAGCCTCGTCGCCAATGCGCCAAGAGAGGTTGCCGCTACTGCAAATGGTGAGGGCTGCATCGCCTACGCGGTGAGCCTGCTCCAGGAATTTCTGAATATGCTCTTCTGTAATCATTTTCTTTTTCTTTCTATTTGAATGATATTCGTACTGATGGTGTTACACCTTATTTATATATAGGACCGTAGTTCTTGCAAGCACGGAAGTCTGCACCTTCCTTGTCCATACCGAATGCGTTCCAAGATGCTGGACGGAAGATCTTGTCGTCCTCTACATTGTGCATGCATACTGGGATGCGGAGAATAGAGCAGAGGGTGATGAGGTCGGCACCGATATGACCATAGCTGATAGCACCATGGTTAGCACCCCAGTTGTTCATCACTGAATATACATCCTTGAAAGGAGCCTTGTCGCAAAGACGTGGAGCGAACCAGGTAGTAGGCCATGTTGGGTCTGTACGCTTGTCGAGAACCTTGTGAATCTCTGGATCAATCTCAACGGTCCAACCTTCTGCCAACTGGAGCACAGGACCAAGACCCTTTACGTGGTTCAGGCGAACCATGGTTACAGGCATGCCGCCCTTGCTGAGGAAGTTTGATGAGAAACCGCCGCCACGGAAGTAGTCACGGTTAGCTGGATACCAGGTAGTTGCCTTCAAGCACTTATCTACATCCTCCTCGGTCATCTCCCAAGGCTGCTTCATGATTGGGTTGCCCTCTGCATCTGTAGCCTGACCAGTACCGTCGAGTGTGGTAGCACCAGAGTTAATCAAGTGGATGATACCACCAGCTGCCTGACCTGTAAGTTCCTTACCGGTAACACGCTTCACAGCCTCTGGACTCCAGTAGGTACGAACGTCGCTGAAGATCTGAGCACGACCTGTCAACAGGTGGTTGAACAGCATAGCTACGCCGTTGCCTGCATCATTCTCTGTAGCGAGAATGATAGCCTCACGGATACCGTTCCAGTCGAATGAAGTATTGAGGAGAGCCTCAGGATAGTCGCCGTTAGGGTAGAAGTCTGTCCACTGACGCTGTCCCTGGAAACCACCAGCGATGGCATTATGGCCTAATGCTTCCTCCTTGAAACCTAACTCTTTCAATCTTGGGTTACCGTGCATCAAGTCACGCATGATGATAGTCATCTTCACGATAAACTCCCAGTCAGCATCCTTCTGCTCACGTGTCTTTGCCTTTTCATGGTTGGCGATGTCCTCACCCTCATTGCACATACAGTGCTCGCGGGTCCATGCCATAGCCTTCTCGTACTCCACAGGGTCGTAGATACCCTCAGTCATACGGCGGATGATTTCTGTAAGGTCAACACTTTCGTTGCGCATACCGAGGTACTCCTGGAAGAAGTTAGGGTCAACGATAGAACCTGCAATACCCATGCAGGCACTACCCATAGAGAGATAAGACTTGCCGCGCATGGTAGCTACAGCCTGAGCTGCTCTGGCAAAGCGCAAGATCTTTTCTGCTACATCAGCAGGGATGGAATCGTCCTCCAAGTCCTGTACATCATGACCATAGATACCGAAAGCTGGCAATCCCTTCTGGGCATGAGCTGCGAGAACAGCAGCCAGATAAACAGCACCTGGACGCTCTGTACCGTTGAATCCCCATACTGCCTTTGGCCAGTGTGGATTCATATCCATAGTTTCTGCACCATAGCACCAGCAGGAAGTAACGGTGATGGTAGAGCCAACACCCTCGCGCTCAAACTTCTCAGCGCAAGCTGCACTTTCTGCTACACGACCGATGGTACTGTCAGCGATCACGCACTCTACAGGAGAGCCGTCGCCATTACGTAAATTCTCTGAAATCAGTTTGGCTACAGACTTAGCCAAATTCATGGTTTTTTCCTCGAGGCTTTCTCGTACACCTCCCTGACGTCCGTCGATAGTAGGACGGATACCGATTTTAGGATAGTTACTCATAATTATTGTTCTTTAAGTTTTTATAGTTACTATATTTTATATACATTATATTATATGTAAGTACAAAGGTAGTGATAAAAAATGAATCTTATCACTGCCTTTATGCTTTTTTTATATTTGTTTTTCTTTATTTAGAATTAAACTTGAATGCCAGAGGTTCATTCTTGAGTCCGGATGGAAGGGTAACGGTTACCTGATTGCCCTTGACGGTGTACTTGACAGACTTGCCGTTCTGCAGCAGAATCAGCTTACCCTTAGGCTTGTTTTCTGTCCAGGTAATGGTCTTAGGGGTCTTCTCTCCATCTTCCAGTGCATAGATGGCGTAGAGGGTCTTGCCATTCTTGTCGGCGGTAAACCATACCTTGCCATCATTATAGTGAGCAGCATTGACGGTAGAGTAAATAGCCTGACCGTTCTTGTTGAGCCAGTTTCCTATCTGCAGGAGGTTTTTCACAACTTCCGGTTGCAGGGTTCCGTCTGCCTTCGGACCAACGCCGAGTGCGAGACATCCGCCCTTTGCCACAATTTCTGAGAGAATACCGATTACCTTGTTAGGTGACTTGAACTTAGCGTTTGGTGTCCATCCCCAGGCATGGCTCAGGGTGATGCAGCTTTCCCAAGGAATATCGAGCTGCTTGGCTGGGATACCCTGCTCTGGAGTCTGATAGTTCTCATTCTTTCCACGAATGGTTCTATCTACACTGATCATACCCGGATTGCGCTTGCGGGCATCTACCAGAATGGTATCAAGACCAATTTCATCGCCGGTAATCCATCCGCCATCGAGCCACAGGATATCGATGTTGCCATAATCAGTGGTCAGCTCGTTGAGCTGGTTCTGGGTAAACTTGCGGTAGTTCTGCCACCAGTCTGGATGCTGCTGCTTCTTGTAGTTGATGCGGCGGTTAGGGGTTGCATAATAAGGGTTCCAGAACCATTTGCAGTGCCAGTCTGGTTTGGAGAAATAACAGCCAATCATGAATCCCTTGTTGCGGTAGGCATTGAATACCTCCTTGGCGATGTTGTGGCGTGGATCCTTGCCGAAAGGTCCATGGGCGATGGAGAAGTCGGTATATTTGGTATCAAACATGCAGAAGCCATCGTGGTGCTTGGTGGTGAAGATCATATACTTCATACCTGCCTTTTTCATCACGTCAGCCCATTTGCTAGGGTCGAAGTTCACTGGGTTGAGGGAATCTTTCTGACTCCAGTACCATGCCTTGTCCTCCTCGTAGGTTGGTTTGCGCTCACGTACAATCCAGTCTTCCGAACAGATTGACCAGGATTCTACGATACCAGGTACGCTATAGAGTCCCCAGTGCATCAATACACCGAACTTTTGGTCCTGCCAGTGCTTGAGTTTGGTTAATACTTGTGGATCTGTTGGCCAGACGTAATCTTCTGTGTTTGACTGTTGGTGAACGAAGCTCTGTGCTTCCTGTGCCTGTGTCTGGGTAGTGAATCCTGCAGATAAGGCAAGGCCGAGCATCATTAATTTGAAATGTTTCATATACCTTGATAGTTAAATTGAACGGCATTATTGCCTGTTTCTTTTGCTGCATCAATCAAGCTTCCAAAATCATAGCAGAACTCTGTCATCTGATGATAGAGCAAGTTGCTGCCTTTATCAGATAACTCTGTATCTGGCAGAGGACCGGAGTTGATGGCTACGGTGAAGATGTTGGCTGCTACACCGGCACGAACTCCCAAAGGAGCATTCTCTACCACAATGCCTTCCCAAGGCTGCAGGTTGCCAGCTTTCTGTAATCCCATCAGATAAGGATCTGGATTTGGCTTGCCTCGCTTCACATCATAAGCAGTTACGATATGCTCTTCATCGAGATATTTGCCGAAGTCGTTGAGAAGTCTCTGGATGAGTGGGCGCTGACCGCTGCCCGTTACGACTCCTACCTGCATACCGGCTTCCTTGATCTTCTGCATGATTTCCTTCACACCAGGGAAAATCTCGGCGGTAGGCATGGAGTGGAAGATGTCTGTCTTCACATCATACATCTTCTGTGCTTCATCCAGCGTGATGTCGATACCCTTCTGCTTCTTCACCATCATCTGGATAGTGTCGATGCCTCGGGCTCCCTCGGTGGCATAGGCATCGGCGGCAGTCATGTGGATATCAAACTGCTTCATCGACTCCTGCCATGCTACGGCATGATTGGGCATACTGTTATACAATACGCCATCCATATCAAAAAGAACGGCTTTAGGGTTGAATTCCCCAAAGCCGTGGTCTTTTAAGTATTTTGAAATAATTTCTTTCATCAATTACTTCTCGTTAGCCAGACGCTCCTGGATAGCCTTGCTCTCTGCCTCATAACCTGGCTTGTTGAGCAATGCGAACATGTTCTTCTTGTAAGCCTCAACACCTGGCTGGTTGAATGGGTTCACCTCTTCCAAGAGACCGCTGATACCGCAAGCCTTCTCGAAGAAGTAGATCAACTGACCGAGGTAGTAAGCGTTCAACTCAGGTACGTTAACCAGGATGTTAGGAACACCACCGTCAACGTGAGCCAGACGTGTACCGAGCTCAGCCATCTTGTTCACCTCGTCAACACGCTTGCCCTCAAGGAAGTTCAAACCGTCGAGGTTCTCGTCATCGTGAGGGAAGAGCAACTTCTCGTTAGGAGTCTCTACGCTGATAACTGTCTCGAAGATAGAGCGCTCGCCCTGCTGAATCCACTGGCCCATAGAGTGAAGGTCGGTAGTGAAGTCGCAAGCTGCTGGGAAGATACCCTTCTGGTCCTTACCCTCGCTCTCACCATAGAGCTGCTTCCACCACTCAGCGAAGTAGTGAAGCTTAGGCTGGAAGTTGCAGACGATCTCAATCTTCTTGCCAGCCTGAGTATAGAGAGCCTGACGTGTAGCTGCATAGATAGCAGCAGGGTTCTCCTCGAAAGCTACGTCCTTGCCGCAAGCCTTCTCCATCTCTACAGCACCAGCTACAAGCTGCTTAACATCGAAACCAGCTACAGCGATAGGCAACAGACCTACTGGAGTAAGAACAGAGAAACGACCACCTACATTGTCAGGGATGATGAAGCTCTTGTAACCCTCCTTGTCAGCGCAAGTACGTGCAGCACCCTTCTTGGCATCGGTTACAGCAACGATAACATCCTTAGCCTCTTCCTTGCCGCGCTGATCCTCGCACTGCTTCTTCAGAAGACGGAAAGCGAGAGCTGTCTCAGTTGTGGTACCAGACTTAGAGATATTGATGACACCAAACTTCTTGTCCTTCAGGAAAGAAGTCAACTCGAAGAGGTAATCCTCACCGATGTTGTTACCTGCGAAGAGGATAGTTGGGTTCTTCTTGTCGTTAACGAGCCATGCGAAAGAGTTGCCGAGACCTTCGATAACGGCGCGTGCACCGAGGTAGCTACCACCGATACCTGCCACAACAACGACCTCACACTTTTCGCGCAATGTGTTGGCAACAGCCTGGATTTCATTGAGGAACTCAGGAGTGATAGAAGATGGCAAATGCAACCATCCCAAGAAATCGTTACCTTCACATGTGCCGTTCTCAAGAGCTTCCTGAGCGGCCTTTACCTTAGGCTCGTAAGCCTTTACTGCACCCTCTGCGAGGAATGATGCAGCCTTTGTAATGTTTAAGCTGATACTTTTCATTTTTCCTTTTAAATATCTAAATGAATGTGTTAATTTTTCTCCTTTATCTGAACGAGTCGGTCAAGAGCTTGATTTCGATTTGCGGACTGATACGTTCGTACAATATATTATATACGGCATCGAGAATCGGCATGTTGACGTGCATGTGGCGATTGATTTCCTTCATACACTTGGTGCCGAAATATCCTTCTGCAATCATCTCCATCTCTATCTGCGCACTCTTCACGCTGTAGCCCTTGCCTATCATGGTTCCGAAGGTGCGGTTGCGGGAGAAGTTGCTGTAACCCGTTACGAGCAGGTCGCCCAGATATACCGAATCGTACATACAACGGTCGATAGGGTGGACGGCAGTGAGGAAGCGATGCATCTCCTGTACGGCGTTCGACATGAGTACCGCCTGGAAGTTGTCACCATACTTCAAACCACCACAGATACCTGCTGCAATGGCATACACGTTTTTCAGCACCGATGAGTATTCGATACCGATGACGTCGCTGGAAGTTTTGGTCTTGATATACTCACTCGCCAAACAGTCGTTGGCGAAGGCATGCGCTTTGTCTGTGTCGCTGCAACCCACGGTGAGGTAACTCAATCGCTCCAAGGCAACCTCCTCGGCATGAGAAGGACCGCCGATACATGCCAGGTTCTCGTATGGTACGTCATAAACCTGATGGAAATATTCCGAGCAGACAAGGTTCTCATCAGGCACGATACCCTTGATGGCTGTGATGATGAACTTGTCGCTGATCCGTGTCTTGAGTTTCTTGAGATGGTTCTTCAGGTAAGGCGATGGGGTGACGAATACGAGTGTATCGTAGTTCTGCACTATCTTGTTGATGTCGGAAGAGAAGAATATCTCATCCACATTGAATCGTGCTGACATCAGATAGGCAGGGTTGTGGCCCATACGCTTGAAGTCCTCGATGCGGTCATCGCGACGCATATACCAACCTATGTGATGAGTATGGCCCACCACAATCTTGGCTATTGCTGTAGCCCAGCTACCGCCGCCAATTATCGCTATTTTACCGCAATTATACACCTTATTATATAATGTTAAGTGTTAAATGTTCTCAAGTTTTTTCAAGAATTAGAGAATTGGAGAAAAGATCTGAAATTCTCTAATTCTTGAAACGGAATAAACTTGATTTTATTTATTTGCTGCGTCAATCCAGCCCTGGATGTCGTCAACAGAAGGCTTCTCGTAGCCGAGCTTGTACTTCTTGTTGATTTCGCCGATTTTCTGCTGGAGACCCTGAGCCTTTTCTTCACGGATATCAGAGATGAGGTTGAAACCTGCCTTGCGGAGCACGTATGCCCAATCCTCTGGCACGCCAATCTCTTCCCATTCCTTGATGGTGCTCTGTGGCATCTTCTTCTCTGGCTTCATCTGTGGGAAGAACAATACCTCCTGGATGAAGGTCTTGCCGGTCATCAGCATTACCAGACGGTCGATACCGATACCGATACCTGATGTAGGAGGCATACCGTACTGGAGGGCACGGAGGAAGTCCTGGTCGATGATCATTGCCTCGTCATCACCCTTATCGGCAAGCTTCATCTGGTCGATGAAACGCTCTTCCTGATCGATTGGGTCGTTGAGCTCAGAGTATGCATTGGCAAGCTCTTTACCGTTTACCATCAACTCGAAGCGCTCGGTCAAGCCTGGCTTAGAACGATGCATCTTGGTCAATGGAGACATCTCTACAGGATAGTCGGTGATGAAGGTTGGCTGGAGGAAGGTTCCCTCGCAGAACTCGCCGAAGAGCTCGTCAATCAACTTACCCTTACCCATAGTCTCATCTACGTCCATACCCTTCTCCTTGCAGAATGCGCGGATTTCTTCCTCGGTCTTGCCGTTGCAGTCGAAACCGGTCTTCTCCTTGATGGCATCGAGGATAGGCAGACGGCGATATGGAGCCTTGAAGCTGATGATGTTGCCATCAATCTCACGCTCTGGCTTGCCGTTGACAGCAATACAGATAGTCTCGAGCAACTTCTCTGTGAATGCCATCATCCAGTTGTAGTCCTTGTACTGAACATAAAGCTCCATACAGGTGAACTCTGGGTTGTGGTTGCGGTCCATACCCTCATTGCGGAAGTTCTTGCCAATCTCATAGACACCCTCGAAACCACCTACGATGAGGCGCTTCAGATAAAGCTCGGTAGCGATACGCATGTACATATCCTGGTCGAGTGCGTTGAAGTGGGTGATGAATGGGCGGGCAGAAGCACCACCGGCAATGCTCTGCAGGGTAGGAGTCTCTACCTCTGTATAGCCAGCGTTGTCGAGTACGCTGCGCAGGGTGCGGAGTACGGTAGCACGCTGCAGGAAGGTTTCCTTCACGCCATCGTTTACGATGAGGTCAACATAGCGCTGACGGTAACGCAACTCAGGATCGTCGAACTTGTCGTAAGCTACACCATCCTTGTACTTCACGATTGGGAGTGGCTTCAAGCTCTTGGAGAGCAGGCACAACTCCTTGGCGTGAACAGAAATCTCGCCAGTCTGTGTACGGAAAACGAAACCCTTTACGCCGATGAAGTCACCGATGTCGAGGAGCTTCTTGAATACAGTATTATAAAGGTCCTTGTTCTCGTCTGGACAAATCTCGTCGCGGGCGATATAGACCTGGATTCTTCCCTTTGAGTCCTGCAACTCAGCGAAGCTTGCTTTACCCATTACGCGGCGACCCATCATACGGCCAGCGATAACTACCTGGCGTGGCTCGTCCTCGTCCTTGAACTCAGCCTTGATATCAGTGCTGAATGCATTGGTTGGAAACTCTGCTGCTGGATATGGATCGATGCCCATCTCGCGCAATGTCTGAAGACTCTGTCTGCGAACGATCTCCTGTTCGCTTAACTCTAAAATGTTCATATTATATTCAGATATATCTTTATATTTTCTTATTTTGGTGCAAAAATACAAATAATTTTCCGAACTCGCACCCTATTTTTATGCTTTTTAATACAATAAGGTGATTTATCTATGCAAAAATTGCACGAGCCTATAGTTTGATGAAGATTTTCTTGTGATACATCCAGACTCCCATCACGGCGTGGATGGCTACAAAGAAGAGGGCGTAGGTGAGCGATGCCACATAATCATCGGTGATGAGGCTGTGAATGCCGGCAAAGATATCTGCCTTGATGCCGAAGCTGCCGAAGAGGATGGCGAGCGCCTCACTCATCACATAGAGAAAGAGTGGGTTCATGCCAAAGGCGAGCAATCCCCTGGTCAGGATGTTGTCTTTCTGCGGCTTCTTCTGGCTGTCGCCTGTCGCAGCTGAATCGGTAGCTGCACCTCTTCCGTCGATAAACTGTACCAGGATGCCCAATATCCAGGATGCGAATCCGCAGGTTACGAATACGTAGCTGGGACTCCAGATGCGCTTGTTGATTCCGAAACCTATCAGGGAGAGTCCGAATCCCAGGGCTACCATCACAAGACCTGCCACTTTCAAGACTTTGATCTTGGATTCTACAGTCTGTCCCGCAATGGAGATGTATTTGCAGCAGAGGAATCCTATCATCGTATGGGCGATGGCAGGAATCGTGCTCAGCAATCCTTCGGGATCTACCGGACTTCTATGATAGAGATGGTCGATACCGAAGATGTTTCTATCTACCTGTGCCAGGATGTTGATGGAGGCATCGTATGCATAGCCGTTGCCAAATACCAGGATTCCCATATAGATGACAATCAGTCCGATGATGGTATGGATGAAGTAACGGTGGTTCAGGGTGATGGCAAGCATAGCCACTACTCCGTAGCAGAGGGCGATGCGCTGCAGGACAGCCCAGATTCTGAGGTGGGCAAAGTCTAGCCCACCTTCGTTGCATATCATGTCAAACCAGTTGATGCCCAGACCGATGAGAAAGAGCAGGATGGTTCGCTTGGCAATCTTTCTGTAGATGGCGGCAGAAGGCTTGAACTCAGTCTTCTTCAGAGATAGAAAGGTGGACATTCCCATCATGAAGAGGAAGAAGGGAAAGACCAGGTCGCATGGGGTGAGTCCATTCCACTTGCTATGCTCCAGGAAACTGTAGTTATGCTCCCCGCCATTGTTTACTAATATCATGAGGGCTACGGTGAGTCCTCGCATCACGTCGAGTGATTTTAATCTGTTCATATATTATCTGATGGATATCATGAATTACTTGATGAAATGAATGACTTCCTTGGCTATGTCTGCAGGATTTCCCTCTGGCTTCGATGAGTATGGGTTCTTCTGCAGGGTCCAAGGCTCCTCCAGCGCATACCAGTCGATTTTCGGTGCACTAGGCAATGCCAGTTGGAAGAGTTCTGCGGATGTCTTGCCGGCATTCTTGCCACTGCCCAAAGCCTCGTAATCGATGTTCGTGCAAGCCGCCATCTGGTCGGCGAGGGCTTTCATATAGGTACTCCAGCGCTTGTAGTAGAAGTCCTTCAGCAATCCTTGCCATTCCTTATGTCCATAATCTCGCAAACCGCCATCATCGGCACAGATACGGTTGCCCCAGGTGGTAATCTGTACGCGGGCATTCCATTCGTAGAGGTCTTTCTCTGCTGTGGTCTTACCCAGGTTGCGTGCTTCCTCTATCCAGTGTCCCAGACGGAATTCCGGACGGGTGGCGAGCAGCTTGTCCTGCAGCAGAATCATCTTCAGAAAACGGTCGGCATCCTTGTCAAACTCCTTGCGGGAGAATGATTGATAGTCGGCGATGGTCTTCCAGTACTGTTTGCGTCCCTGGTCGGCGAGAGCCTGTCGGCAGATATCTACCAGATCGTACTCATAGTTGTTGTTGCCACGGTATTTGTCTGCTACACTGGCAAAGAGAAGGGCTGCCTGTCGGGTATCTTCCGGGTCGTAATAGTTGCGCATCTTCGACCAGCTGGAAACCTGGAAGTTGTTGAGCGAAGGGCGACCGCAGAAGATGCTCTCGTGAGTACCCTGCTGGTTGTTGCCCACCGGACAGTTGTAGATGCTCTGTGCCAGGAGCGCCCATGCCTTCTCGATGGTTGCATCGTGCACCCCGTAGCGGGCATAGCAGTATTCCTTGAGCCAGTCTTCCTTGGTAGTCTTCTCGGCACGCCAAGGCAGTTCGCTCATCAGCTCAAACATCACCGGGTTGTTTTCCGAACCTTCCATCGTGAAGCCCCAACCCTTGAGCGTTTCACTATTATGATTGTTTTCTCCCTTTTTTCCTGTTGCCAGATAGAAGTTGTTCAGCAGCTGGTCCATTCTTCCATGCAGACCCACATTGCCTCCGAAGTTCTCAAGCATACAGAAGAGCCACTGGTGCTTGCCGTAACCGCCATCCCGCTTCAGAATGCTAGGACCGCCAAACATCGGTCGGCATTCTGAGAAGAGGTCGAGTACCAGGATGTCGCCAACCTTCAAGTCTTCAATCATCTGAGGACGAGGGTTCTCGTTCCATCCCTGAACCACCCAGACAGCTTTTGGGTTGGCACGCTTCATCGCACTCATCAGCGCCTGTCCAGCCTTGGCATAATCTACGGCAGCATCATCTCCACTCTCATGGAAAGGATCCATCGAGTAGAAATCAGATTTTCCGTAGAGCTTGGTCAGTTCCTTATAATATAGATCGGCGATTTCTGTAAATCTGCTGTCGGTAGGAGAGAGGTTGGCAGGACGCTGGTAACCGTTCCATTTGCCGGCATCCGTCACGTTCAGTCCCAGTCTCTTTTTGGCATCGTGAGGCACCATTCCGCAATAGCCCGGTAAGACTGGCTTCATGCCCATCTCCTTCATTCTGGCAAGAATCTTTTTCTGCAGGGTTTCCTGCTGCTTATACCAGTTCTGCGGCAACGGACCACCCCAACCTTCCAGGTTGTTCATTTCCCACCAGGCAAGAAAGGCTGGTCCGGCGATGAACTTGCCCACTTCTTCCTCAGAATAACCGAGTTTCAGGAGCATATTGCGCCATACGCATTCCGTGCCCACGGCAGCCAGTGGCATATTGATGCCATGCAATGCCATCCAGTCTATTTCTTTCTGCCATCGATTCCAATCCCAGAAAGCCATCGTATAAGAAAAGGTGCAGTAATTGAAGTCGTAACGGAGTTTGAGGTCGGTTTCATGGCGTTCTTTCTGTTTCACGGCAGGAAGAACGTTTGGTAATTTTTGGTTCATATTGTTCCAGGTGATGTGGATGCCGGCATGGTGTTTCAGATACCAGTTGATGCCCACGGCAATATTGACCCAGGAGTTGCCTCGGATGATGATAGGATTGTTTTTGCCGGCCGGTTTGGATGCTGTCGCATTCTTGCCATTTCCTGCCTGGTCTATCTCGAAGAAATCCTTGTCTGATTTTACAAGGATGGTCTTGAACTTGGCAGCAGCCCCTTTGTCGATTCGATTCAGAAGATCGTCTGCCGGATTAGCGTATGCTCCCAGAGTAATGGTGCATAATAGTCCTAGAAGTAATTTTTTCATAAAATTGTTTGTTGTTGTTTCAATATGCTGCAAAGATAGTGGAAAAAGCCGATAATGCCAAGCAAAAAGTGCTTAAAAGATTAAAAAAGACTTATTTATTTTGTTTTGTCTTTAATTTGCATTACTTTTGCAGGAAAATGAGGTGAGGAGTGAGCTGGACATCCATTTGCTCTTATCCCCCTAAACAACCAACTTTAAATTTTGATAAGGATGAACATAGATGAAGTAATTAAAAGAATAAGTAAGACCGATGGACTTTCTAAAACCCTCGGCATGCATTTTATCTCAACTCCTGAGCCTGATACGCTTCGGGCTACGATGAAAGTGGATGAGCGTAATCGCCAGCCATTCGGATTTCTGAGTGGTGGTGCTTCTTTGGCATTGGCAGAGAATGTTGCTGGTATCGGATCCTTGGCTCTGTGCCCTGGTCAGATAGCTGTGGGTATCAATGTGAGTGGCACTCATGTACTGGCTGTTAGTGAAGGCGATACGGTTACTGCATACGCCAAGCTGGTTCACAAAGGCAGAACCCTGCATACTTGGGAAGTTGCAATCAAAAACACTGCTGATGAATTGATCTGCACCGTACAGGTAACCAACTATGTGTTTACTCCTAAGAAGAAAGATGCTAAGATGCAGGAATCTAAAAAGACAGAAGAATAAGGCATGACAGCATTTGCATATTATCGTTTGCCTTATCTGCATCATGCTCATTATGTGGCGCAGCATGAGGGTGAGCCGGAAGTGCTCTACTCGGTGGCAGAACTGAATGGCAAGGAGGGCTTTGTGATAGCTCCTTTCTCGCCGTCCGGCGATTGCCCTGTGCTGCTCATTCATCCGGATGAAAGCAAGCTTTTGCCCATCTCTGACGCAAAAGTGATTTCAACATCTGATTCTACTCAGGCAGAAAACGCTTCTGATCGTGATGCCTATGCCGAAGATTTTGAATGTTTTCATCAGGAATTGGAGAAAGGTACTTTCAGAAAGATTGTGTTGGCAAGAAAGGCAACTGTGCGAACTGCTGATAAGAATTTCGAAAGTCTCTTCATGAAGGCGTGCCGGATGTATCCCCGTCTCTTCGTCTCCCTGGTTTATACCCCGCAGTCGGGAATGTGGCTGATGGCTACTCCTGAGATTCTGCTCAAGGGAGAACTGGGGAATATGAGTACGATGTCGCTGGCGGGTACCCAGAAGGCGGAACCGTCCCGCACTGTTGCCGATTATCCGGTGGAGGGCGTGGAATGGTCGCATAAGAATCAGGAGGAGCAACAGTATGTCACGGATTATATCGAAGATTGCATCAAGGCTTTTGCTGACGATTATCAGCTCAAGGGACCTTATACCACGATGGCGGCAAATCTCTATCATCTTCGTACGGATATCAGTTTCCGTCTGCGGGATGAAGGTAGGTTGGGAGATGTGATAGATGCACTCTATCCTACGCCTGCAGTCTGTGGTATCCCGAAGGAGGAAGCCCGCCGGTTTATCCTGCAGCATGAGCACCAGCCCCGCAAATACTATAGTGGTTTTGTGGGACCTGTCTCTCCGCAAGGCAAGACCCATCTCTTCGTTTCCCTTCGCTGCATGAACATCCTGCCGGATGGAGCCTGTGAACTCTATGCTGGTGGCGGATTGCTCAAGGAGAGCGAGATGGAAAAGGAATGGAAAGAGACTGAAGCTAAGATGCAGACCATCAGACGGGTATTGCTTTAGCTGAGATGGTCAGTTCATCAGACGTGTTTTTCTTTGATTAATTATAAAATCTTAATTATAAGTAAGTTCTCGTGTTTAGTAATATCGATAATGTCAACATTCTGACGGGTGTTCTCGCATCTCATGGTGTGAGAAGAGTGGTGGTTTGCCCAGGAAGTCGTAATGCGCCTATCGTGCATAATTTTAATGAGATGGAAGGCATTACCTGCTATCCTGTCACCGATGAACGCAGTGCAGGATTTGTGGCTATGGGCATTGCCTTGGGTAATCCGTCACCATGTCCCGATCCTGTAGCAGTTTGCGTTACTTCTGGTTCAGCATTGCTCAATCTCTATCCGGCAGTCTGCGAGGCTTTTTATCAGAAACTGCCTGTCATCGTGATTTCGGCTGATAGACCTGAAACTTGGATCGGACAGCAGGATGGACAGACCCTGCCACAAGCCAATGTCTTTGGGACGATGGTCAACAGGAGTGTGAATCTTCCGATTATATCCAATGAGGAGCAGGCATGGTATTGCGAACGGTTGGTGCACGAAGCGGTTATCGATTGCGTGCATCGCAAGATAGGTCCGGTACACATCAATATCCAGCTTTCTGAACCGCTTTATCAGTTTACGGTAGATAAGCTTCCGAAAACTCATTGGGTGGATTACGTGAAGACCAATCTCTTTGGCGGCAGTTTCCATTATGGTGATATGCTTGATTTCCTGAATGCCAGGAAACCGATGATTGTGGTAGGGCAGGATTACCCATGTAGTCAGCTTTACGGCATCAAGCAGATAGATTCATGGGCAGTCACGCTTATCGAACCGACGGCTCTGGGCACATCTAGTGAAGATCCTGCATGCCGGGAATTCTCCAGCGGCCTCCTGGTTACCAATTTCGATGAAGTGCTGAATAAGTTGGGGGATGACGAGGATTATATGCCCGATTTTATTCTCTATGTAGGAGGCACTTTGGTGAGCAAGCGTCTGAAACAGTTTCTTCGCCTTGCCGTAAAGAAGGGAGCAAAGGTATGGCGGGCAAGCACCGATGGTGATTACATCGATACCTTTATGCGTATTGACCGCATCTTCCCATGTGATACCACACAGTTGGCAGATGCCATGACTTCTTACGATCAGGTTTATCAGGATGATGTGGATGCGTATAAGGAACGTTGGGAGAAAGCACTGTGGGCGGCTAAACGTCATGCTTTCGATTATGAACCGTCCTTCAGCAGTATGGCAGCTGTGAAGGCTTTCCAGGCGGAATATCTGGCTCATTCACTGGATGATACTCGTGAGTGCCGTCTTTTTTATGGCAATAGCATGGCTATTCGTCTGGCTTGCATCTATGCCCGCCAGTATGTGCATTGCAATCGGGGTGTAAATGGTATTGAGGGGTCGCTATCTACGGCAGCAGGCTTGTCTATCTATCTTTCGGAGTATCATCATCCGGATGCCAAGAGCCAGCAGAAAGTATTCTGCGTATTGGGCGACCTGAGTTTCTTCTACGATCAGAATGCTCTCTGGAATCAGAATCTCAATGGTAGCCTTCGCATCTTGTTGCTGAACAATGGCGGCGGAGCCATCTTTGCCAAGTTCAAGGGATTGAAGGAGAGTGCTGCGCGCGAGAAACTGGTGATGGCTGAGCATTGTACCTCGGCTTATCACATCTGCCAGGCACAGAATGTAGCCTATCAGAATGCCGATGACATGAGTTCGCTACACGAGGGCATCGACTGGCTCATCCATACCGAGTCTGACAGACCGATGCTTCTGGAGGTGCTAACGGATATAGAAACTGATAATCAGGTAATAGAAAAATATTATAATAGTTTTCAAATATGAGAGAATGGAAAAAGATAGAAGGTTTTGATTTCAAGGAAATCATCTTCGAGGAGTATAATCACATTGCTAAGATTACCATCAATCGTGAGCGTTATCGCAATGCCTTCACCCCATTGACCACCTGGGAGATGGCGCAGGCTTTCAATTACTGTCGTGACTGTCTGGATATCCGTGTGGTTATCCTGACGGGTGCTGGCGACAAGGCTTTCTGTGCCGGTGGTGATATGCATGTGAAGGGCAGGGGTGGATATGTAGGCAACGATGGTGTGCCTCGTCTCAACGTGCTCGATGTGCAGATGCAGATTCGCCGCTTGCCTAAGCCTGTTATCGCCATGGTGAATGGCTATGCCATCGGTGGCGGTCATGTGCTCCATGTGATGTGCGACCTGACCATCGCATCAGAGAATGCCATCTTCGGACAGACCGGTCCTAAGGTGGGAAGCTTTGATGCCGGTTTCGGTTCTTCATATCTGGCAAGAATGGTAGGTCAGAAGAAGGCTCGTGAAATCTGGTTCCTCTGCAAGCAGTATTCAGCAAAAGAGGCAGAGGAGATGGGAATGGTGAACAAGGTGGTTCCTCTTGATCAGTTGGAGGATACTTGTGTAGAGTGGGCTGAAATCATGATGGAGCGTTCTCCTCTGGCTCTCCGTATGATCAAGGCTGGATTGAATGCCGAGTTGGATGGTCAGGCTGGTATCCAAGAGTTGGCTGGCGATGCCACCATGCTCTATTATACCATGGATGAGGCACAGGAAGGCGGCAAGGCATTCCTGGAGAAGCGCAAGCCTCGCTTCGAGGATTATCCTCAGTTCCCATAATTAAAAAACTCGGAAGATACATTTCTATATCTTCCGAGTTTTTTTATTTCGTTTTTTATTCGTGAGTAGCGAATCTCTGTTCTGCGAGCTTCTCATACTTGGTTCCTGGCTTGCCATAGTTGGCGTAAGGCCAGATGCTGATGCCGCCGCGAGGAGTAAAGATACCTGTTACTTCAATATACTTTGGATCCATCAGCTTGATGAGGTCCTTCATGATGATGTTCACGCAGTCCTCGTGAAAATCACCGTGGTTGCGGAAACTGAAGAGATAGAGCTTCAGGCTCTTGCTCTCTACCATCTTCACGTCAGGAATATAGCTGATGCGAATCTCAGCAAAGTCAGGCTGACCCGTGATAGGGCAGAGGGATGTAAACTCAGGGCAGTTGAAACGTACCCAGTAATCATTGCCAGGGTGCTTGTTCACGAAGGTCTCCAATACCTCTGGCGCATAATCCATTCTATATTGGGTCTTGGCACCCAGTGCCTTCAACCCATCTTCTTTTCTATCCATAGTTCTATTCTATTGTTTAATTCTAATGTTTCGTGTTTGTTTTTGGGGCAATCTCTTTCTGAAAGCATTAAATCGATCCTAACTTGAAGATGTTGTAGGAGATGTTGTTGTCATACACATCCTCGCCCTCGTGTTTCTTAATCGCATTGACCACACGGATGGTGATAGGCAGCACGATGATTTCATACACGGTCTTCAGTACCACCTGCCAGAGCATCAGCCAAGGCAATTCTGAGGTTGGGACGATTCCGCCCAGGGCAAGAGGGAAGAAGATAAGGCTGTCGCAACTTTCGCCAGCTACCGTACTCCAGATGGCACGGGCTGAGAAATGCTTGCCGCCATCTCGAATCTTCATCACGCTCATTACGTAGGCGTTGGCAAAGGAACCTACGATGAATGCCACGAAAGAGGCAGCTGCAATGCGGGGAGCCAGACCGAAGATGGCATGAAATCCGGCATCGTTGGTCCAGTAAGGAGCGGCAGGAATCCAGTCGCAGATGGCACCCAGGGTTACGAAGAAGAAGTTCATGGCGAAGCCGGTCCAGATGAGAAGGCGGGCTTTCTGATAGCCCCATACTTCGCATACTACATCGTTGATGATGTAACTTACCGGGAACACGATCAGACCGCCGGTCAAAGAAATCGGGCCTACTGCAATTTGCTTTGTTTCGAGCACGTTTGCCGCAATGAGACAAACGCAGAAGAGGATGCTGAAAAGCATGAACAGCACACTCACTTGAGTTGTTTTCTTTTCCATTTTCTTGTTTTTTACGAGGTTTACCAAGCACTCGGATTATACTAACTTTTTATTTCGGGCTGCAAAATTACAACATTTCTCTCTAACTGCCAAATCTTTACCCGTTTTTTTGCATAAAAAAAGCCCCAAGTACTATCACTAGCACTTAGGGCGATATGTATTAACTAAACCTAACTTATCTAACAATTAAACCTAACTAAACAATCTAACCTAAACTAAACAATCTATTCAACCAAAACCTAAACTAAACAATCTGCTTATGAAAAACTAACCAAAAACACTTATCCTATTGAAATCTGGCGTGCAATCTTCTGCTCTTCCTGCTGCATCTTAGGCAACTGGATGGTGAGCACACCGTCAGCTACGCTGGCAGAAATCTTCTCCTTGTTGACATCGTCTGGGAGAATCAGGGTCTGCTCAAACTTAGCGTATGAGAACTCGCGACGCAGATAAACGTGCTCCTCCTGCTCTGGCTGATGCTTGTTCTCCATCTTGATGTGGAGATCGCCATTCTCATTGAGGTTTACCTCAAAGTCGTCCTTGCGCATTCCTGGAGCTGCAAGTTCTACTGTATATTTTGTCAAAGACTCCTTGACGTTGATAGCTGGGGCTGTAGTATTAGCCTTCTGCATATTACCCTCGTTGAAGAGTCCGTTAAATACCTCTGGTATCCAAGAATTTCTGTACATCATAATCTTAACCTCCGATTCTATTTTTATTTATTATTATTCGTTATTATTTATGTTGTGTAGCGAATTACTGATCCGCTTACACTCCCTCATCTAGCAATCCCCGTACCAAAGTGCAAACTTCTGTCATTTCGGCAGTAAATCTGAAGAAATGCAAATAAACCCCCAAAAAACGCCCCAAAAAGCCCGACATTCTGTCGCGAATGCCGGGCCTTTTATCATTTATTTCTCCATAAACTTCTTGGCAGCTCTGAGCTGGTGTCTCATCACGCTCAGGAACTCCTGGCTCTCCTGAAGTACATTCAGGTAAACCAGCGAAATCTGCATCAGAGAATTATCTGAAAGATGCTGGATGCGGTCGATATGCTTCTTGCGAAGTACGCTGAGCTCATCCTTGCAGGCATCTGCCTCGGCGAGAATCTCGTGGTAGTTCTCGTAGCGGCTGGTCTCAATCTGCTCGCAGCTCATACGCATCAGGTCGTTGATCTTCTGGCGTACAGGAGCAAACTCCTTGGTGTATTCTGCAGGGAGTGGATTGAAGTTGTTGTCCACGTGCTCTTTGATTGGGTCGAGCATACGGCGCAGAGAGTAGATGAACTGCTGGTTGCTGTTGGCTCCCAGATGGAACCAGGTGTTGCGCTCGATGGCAATCTCGATAGGCGATTTCTTCAAACCGAGCATCTCCTGGCGACGGTACTTTTTCAGCATATCCTGCTCCTTCTTCAAGTCCTTGTTGGCATGACGGAGATACTTAGGATTCTCGTTGGCAAGACCATCCATAATTTGGTTGAACTCGTTGAGTGCAAAGTGGCAGACAAAGCTCTGGGTGCGGGATACCTGGCGACGAAGCAGATCCCATACAATCTCAGGATCGTGTGAGCGCATCATCAACTGGAAGGTGCTTCCCTTGCTCTCTTCCTTTGCCTTCTTGTTATACTGGATGTTGCTGCGGATGAGCAGGAAGATAACCAATGCCATGAAGCAGCTCTGGATTCCTACACCGCCGAAGTGCATGATGAGGCAGACAATGGCACAGGCTGCGAAAGCTACACCGGCTGTGATGAACCATCCACCAATCACACTCAATACACCGGTTACACGGAACACGGCACTCTCACGGCTCCAAGCTCTATCGGCAAGTGAAGAACCCATAGCCACCATAAAGGTAACGTAGGTGGTAGAGAGTGGCAACTTCAGGTTGGTACCGATGGTGATGAGCATACTTGCCAATACCAGGTTTACGGCTGCACGAACCACGTCGAAGGCTGCGCTCTCTTCCAGCTCTACATTGTTCTTGTCGAAACGGCTGTTGATCCAGTTCATCAGAGCCTTTGGCATAAACTGCTTCAACCATGAATCTGTAGCCTGGCAGTTGCGTACAATCACGCGGGCTGCAGAAGAGCTTCCGAACATCTCGTCACCCTCGTCCTGACGGCTCAAATCGACTGAAGTCTTGATTACGTTCTGAGCCTTCTTGGAAGTTGCCATGGCGATGATCATCACGGCACCGGCAGCGAGAAGATAAACTGGAGTAGTCTTGGCGCTATCCATCAGAGAAGTCATCATAAACTGGTCTGGAGTAGCACCGTTGGCATTTGCCATATAGTCCTGATAAGAGGAAAGACCTGCGAGAGGCACACCGATGAAGTTCACCAGGTCGTTGCCGGCGAAAGCCATCGCCAGAGCGAAAGTACCCATCAATACGGTAAACTTGAAGATGTTGATGCGACAGAGATGCAGGAACTCCATCATGATGGCTGAACCCACGAAGGTAATGCAGAGCAGCAAGCCGAGGTTCTGGTCGATATAATCACGCCATTCTGCAGGCAGATAAGGACTCTTACCCAATCCTTTCATGAAGATGAAGTAAGAGAGGGCTGTGAAGGCGATACCGCCGAAGATGGCGATGCTGTAGCGTGAATGCTTGCGGTAATTGAAGGTGAAGATGATACGGGAAAGCCACATCACGAAAGCACCGAATACGAAGGCGATGATGACGGATGAGAAGATACCCATGATTACCTCCAATGCCTTGTTACTGTTCAGCAAGACGCCGTAGTTCAGACTGTCGTCACCATACATCTTCAGGGTTGCGAGGATGAAGGCACCTCCCAGGAGCTCGAACACCAGCGAAACTGTGGTTGAGGTTGGCATACCCAGCGTATTGAACACATCCAGGATGATCACATCCGTCACCATCACGGCTAGAAAGAGCGTCATCACTTCCTCGAAGGTAAAGTGATCTGGACTCATGATACCGTGTCGGGCGATATCCATCATTCCCGATGACATGATGGCACCCAGTACCACACCGCAGGAAGCGATGATCAGCACCGTGCGAAACTTAGCCACCTTAGCTCCGATGGCAGATTGCAGGAAGTTGACAGCATCGTTGCTGACTCCCACGAAGAGATCAAACACTGCCAGACAGAGCAGGAAGATCACGATACAAAGATAAATCGTACTCATTATATATTAATGTTTATTGTTTATTTTTTCCCCTCGTTTTCGGTTGCAAAGGTACGTAAGGGATGTTACAGGTGATTTAAACAGGTGTTACAATCCTGTTAAAAACATTTTTTCTTCGATTTTTTAGAAAGAAAGCATTATCTTTGCACTCGTTTTTATGGCAAAGTAGTATATAATAATGTATAAGAAATCATAGAATGGAAAAACTGAAAGATATCAGGGCGATAGCCTTCGATGCCGACGATACGCTCTGGGCATTGCAGAATTACTTTGAGGATGTAGAGCATGAATATTGCGAGCTTCTTTCTGCTTATGGCAAGGAGAAGGAGATTTCTGCAGCCCTCTTTGAAACTGAGAGCCGGAATATGGCAGACTTGGGATATGGCTGCAAGGCTTTCACCCTTTCGCTGGTAGAAAATGCCATCAAAGTGAGTCATGGTAAGGTGGAGGCGAATGTCATTGCTCAGATTCTGGATCTTGGCAAGAGTCTCCTGCATCTTGATGCCAAACCGCTGGAGGGTGTTGAGGCTACTCTTGCCCGCATCCGTGAAATGAGAACCGGGCAGGAGGATGGTTCTTCCGGTGAAAGAAGATACAGGCTGGCTGTCTTTACCAAGGGAGAACTGATGGACCAGGAGAATAAGTTGTGGCGTTCGGGGCTGCAGCGCTATTTTGATGTGGTAAGTATCGTGAGCGATAAGAAGCCCGAGGCTTACCGTCGTCTTTGCCGGGAGATGGAAGTGAAGCCCGAAGAGCTTCTTATGGTGGGCAACAGCTTTAAGAGCGATATTGCGCCGGCATTGAAAATCGGAGCCTCTGCCGTCCATATCCCTTTCCATACTACCTGGGCGCACGAAAAGATAGAGGAGTTTGAACATCCCAACCTCCGCCGCATCTCCCGCTTTGCACAGCTGCTGGACATCCTGTAGCTTCCTTGGGGCAAGTTTCGCACAGATAATTTGCGCTAACATACTTTTTTCATACCATTAGCGCAGATTATCCACGAATAATTTGCGCTAATGGGGATTTTTTTATATCTTTGCAGAAGATAAGCTGCACTCGGCAATTTGAAAGCAAGCTTTCATTGCGCTCGCTTGCATTATCTTTGCGCAGAAAATAACGAAAGATATGGAACAGAGACTAATAGGAAGAGAAGCAGAACTCAAACTGCTCAATGAATATATAAACTCCGATAAATCAGAGTTTATCGCCGTCTATGGAAGACGACGTGTAGGCAAGACTTTTCTCATCAGAAAAGCCGTAGAGGATCATTTTGCCTTCTTCATGACAGGAATGAACGGAGTTGCCAAAGGCGAACAGCTTGTCAACTTCAGCATTGCCCTGCAAAAATATACCCACTCCACCACTCTGCAGACATTCAAGAGCTGGCTGCTGGCATTCTATGCCCTATCACAATACATAGAAACACTTCCGGAAGGCAAGAAAGTAATATTCATCGATGAATTGCCATGGATGGATACCGCCAAATCGGGATTCATACCAGCACTGGAAAACTTCTGGAACAGTTGGGCTGTACTGCGCAACGACATCAAACTCATCGTTTGCGGATCAGCCACATCCTGGATGATCAACAACCTGATTCGCAACCGTGGTGGCTTGCACAACCGACTGACCCATCATCTGATCGTAAAACCATTCACTCTGCACGAATGCGAAGAATACTTCAAGGCTTACCACTTCGGCTACAGCCGAAAACAGATAGCAGAATGCTATATGGTTATGGGTGGAATACCTTATTATCTGTCAATGATGGATAAATCGAAAAGTCTGGCACAGAACATCGACCAGCTGTTTTTCGCAGACAATGCAGAACTGAAAGATGAATTCAACGACTTATACAGAGCTTTGTTTAAGAAATCAGCCGACCATATCGCCGTGGTTACTGCCCTTGCTACCAAAGGAATGGGTATGACCCGACAGGAACTGGTCAAAGCATCGGGAGGAAAAGATAACGGAGCCTTCTCTACAGTACTGGAAGAATTGGAACAATGCGGATTCATCCGTCTGTATGAACCATTCAGCACTACCAACAAGATGACTTCCGACATTCGCCAAAAGCGAAACACCTTATTTCAGTTAGTAGATTTCTATACGCTCTTCTACTTCCGGTTCATCAGACATAACAAGTATCAGGATTCCAGTTTCTGGTCATCCTCCCAGAACAGTCAGCTATACCATACTTGGGCAGGACTGTCGTTTGAGATGCTTTGTCTAAACCATATAGACAAAATCAAGCATGCCCTGGGAATTTCGGGAGTACAGACCTTGGTTTGCTCATGGCGAAGCAGCAACACAGAAAAGGGAACTCAAATAGACTTGCTGATAGACCGGAAAGATGAAACCATCAACATCTGTGAGATGAAATTCTACAAGAGCGAATTCGAAATCAGCAAGGAATATGAGGAGAAATTGCAGGAGAAACTTCGTATCTTCACTGAAGAGACGAAGACTTCCAAATCGCTTCTCCTCACATTGATTACTTCTTTCGGATTGAAGCAGAACAAACATAGCGACATCGTACAGAAACAGATTACGATGGATGATTTGTTTATTTAAAAGATAACCCTAAAAGGAAAGGGTGTGGCTCATGCCACACCCCACCTCAAAACTCCCACAATTACTTCTTACTCTTCGGCGCCTTGCTGAATTTATACATCAAATGCACCATCGCATAGCTTGGCAGGGTGTTGTTCCATTTCTCGGTCTTGCCCTGTCCGCCCACCTCATACACGGTGCTCGACAGATTCTGAAGAATATCAAAAGCCTCTGCCTTCAGCGTCAGCTTGCCTTTGCAGAACGAGCGGGATAGCGAGGCATTCCATACCAGATCACTGGTGTTAAACGACTTCTCGCTGTAACCACGCCTGCAATATTCCTTCAGGTCGGTAGAGAGCGAAATGCCCAGAGGCAAGGTGTAAGTCATGTTGCCACCATACTCAAAATCATAGGCATTCAATTTCTCGAAATTGCTGCGGTCGCTCGTACCATGCTTCCACTCCAGCTTTCCACCCAAGTTGATGCTCAACTTGTCTTTCTGATACTTGAAGTACAAACTGTTACCCAACTCAGTTCTGAGTACATAGCAAAGCTGAGTAGAATTATCATCGTAAGCTATATCAAAATCCTTGCGGCGCAAACCGTTAAACCACAGACGATAATCCAGGCGGAACAAACGGGTCTTGTCAAGAGCCACACCATAAGATGTCGTTGTCCAGAAATCCCAGTTGCCGCCACCACCAATATTATCACTCATATAGGTGTAGCCACCCGTCTGCGAATTATAAGTAGTGCGGGTACCCACAAGATTGTGATAGAAATTACCCGTAGCGAAGAATCCCACATACTGCTGATTCTTGAGTCCGTTGAAACGGATGTTTACATCGTAATGATGATACAGCGAATTCTCCAGGTCCGGATTGTTCACCCTCACCGCCAGCGGATTCGAATTGTCTCTGTATGGCATGATGCTGAAGAAATCAGGCGTCTGGCTCTGCATATAATAATGTAAGTAGATAGACTTCTTATCGTCATAACAATAGTACATAAGCGAAGGCTTGAATACCACACGTCTTCTTTTGGCTATCGTGTCGAGAGCCGATGTGTGGTAATTGAGACGCTCCTTTTCTTCAGAAATGCTCAGCGATAGAAACAGGTATGAAGATCTATCATTTCTTTGGAATAAAAGTTCACCACCCGTATTCTTTTTCATCGTCTGATAGCTTCTACTCACATCCTCGTCAATCACCCCCGAAAGCTGCTCCATATTAGAAGGCAGCGTGGCGAACATCAGTTCCGGATTGGCTATCCAGTCACCGCCAAGCTCATCCAGGCGGTATTTCAAGCCCTTCACCGATTGATAGGTCTGCGCAAAATCTGGGCCAACCAACACAGTCCATTTAGTATATGGAATTTCTATTCCATACTTAAAGGTGCTTCTTATATTATAGCTGTTCGACCTGCTGTCGTTGTAATAGTTACGCAAGTCCTTCTCGCCAGTCTTGAAATACTCATTGCGGTTCAGGCTGAAAGACTCGTTTGGCTTAGAGCTGGCATAGCTTCCATTCAAATTCAGTTCTATTCTATCACCCCATGGCAACTTATACCATACCGAAGCAGTCTGACTACCTGTGAATGCATGCACTTTAGAGCGTGATTGATAGAGCGACCGGTTGGTGATGATGTCGTGCAGGCTGCCACTAACATTCTGTGCAAAGGTAGAATCGATGGTCTGCCTGATATCGCCCCATCTTTCAGGATTGGCAGAATAGGTAGCACTGAGGTTTGACGAAGATGACTTTCTGTCGGAGTAGTCGATACGGGTATCCAACCATACTCCCAACTTTCCATCCACCTGGAAGTTATTGTAGAGGTTGAAACTATGGTTGTCGCTGCGCGAATCACTGATACTTCTACCGAAGATATTGCCTGTAGAGGCAAAATTCTCCTGCGAACTGTGGGTCAAGTCATGCGTATTGTCCCAAGCAAACGTAACGTTTCCCTGCTCTCTTATCATCTGACTCTTCGATGAAGCATTAAAGTCAACTCCCACTTGGCGGGTAGTCTTTTGTCCCTGCGGACTGTTGGAAGGCGACCAGTCGCCCTGACTTCCCGGTTTTCGTGTTTCGTTCTTGTTATTCATGTTGCCGAATACAGAGATTCGTGAATTGTCAGTGTAGTAGAGTCCGAAGAGACGAGCCAGATAGCGGTCTTCGCTACCCCCGGCAGCCTCCATGTTGGCGATGTATCCACGGGAGTACTCACGCTTCAGGGCCACATCCATCACATAGTCTTTCTTCTCCATCTCCTTCCCCATGAGTCGGCTTTTTTCAGAAGAACGGTCATACACCTTCAGTTCCTTTACGGTATAGTAAGGAAGATTGTCGAGCATCACCTGGTTCTTTCCCTTGAAAAAGTCTTTTCCGTTAAGGAGCAGATAATCTATCTTCTTGCCGTTTACGTAAATATCGCCGTTACTCTTCATTTCGGCTCCCGGCATCTGTCTGATAAGAGCGTCGAGCATGGAGCCATCAGGCACATTGAATGCACTGGCGTTAAAGACGAGCGTGTCGCCACGGTAAGCCAGCTTCACCTTGGTACCTGTCACCACCACGTCGTCGAGGGCAACATCCTGATTGAATTTCTTCTTGAGCAAAAGCGAAGGAAATGAGAAATTTTTATTGCGTGCTATGTATTTGATGGTATGATTGATACACTTCGACTCATAGCCTTCACACTCTGCCTTGACGATATAAGTAGCGGGACGTGCAGGCACATGAGTATGATAAAAGAGGTGTTTTCCCCATCCACTCGTAGTCATGGTATCTATCACGTTGCTGTCCTTGTCCATCACCGTGACAAAAGCCTTCAGATAGGCCTGGGTAAACGAATCTTTCACGTCACCATAGACTTCTACTTTATGCTCTTTCTTTTTCTTTTCTTGGTTGTTTTGCTGTTGCAGCTGATTTCCGTAAGCATAATTTGGCAACACAGCCATTAATAACAAGATAATCAAATTAATAGATTTCATATTATTATCAGTTAGTTAGTTATTATTCATCACATTCTCTCATCTACCTACCGTTTTGCCCCATCAGGCAGCAAAGATACTGATAGATTTTGCAAAGATACAGTTTTCATGTTAGAATATAGCATAATAGCCTGCATTTTAAGCTTTATTATCTTTTCAAAAAGACTCAAGTTTCGCACAGATAATCTGCGCTAACATATGTTTTTGGGGCCGTTAGCGCTGATTATTCACGGATAATCTGCGCTAACGTGCTTTTTTCACACCATTAGCGCAGATTATCTGCAAATAAATTGCGCTAACGTTTTTCCCCACACGCCCTGAAAGGGCAGAAGCTCCTAGCCCAGGGCAATCGCCCTGGGTATAATAGCAGTCAACAAAGCGCCCTGAAAGGGCAAAAGCTTTATAAATTGTCAGGTATTTGAAAGCTTTTGCCCTTACAGGGCGACAGGTTTGCATCATAATAACCCAGGGCGATTGCCCTGGGCTAGGAGCTTCTGCCCTTTCAGGGCGTATTGGCTGTGACTAATGACACACCCTCCATCTCAAAACTCCCACACTTACTTCTTACTCTTCGGCGCCTTGCTGAATTTATACATCAAATGCAGCATCGCATAGCTTGGCAGGGTATTGTTCCATTTCTCAGTCTTGCCCTGTCCGCCCACCTCATACACGGTGCTCGACAGATTCTGAAGAATATCAAAAGCCTCTGCCTTCAGCGTCAGCTTGCCTTTGCAGAACGAGCGGGATAGCGAGGCATTCCATACCAGATCACTGGTGTTAAACGACTTCTCGCTGTAACCACGCCTGCAATATTCCTTCAGGTCGGTAGAGAGCGAAATGCCCAGAGGCAAGGTGTAAGTCATGTTGCCACCATACTCAAAATCATAGGCATTCAATTTCTCGAAATTGCTGCGGTCGCTCGTACCATGCTTCCACTCCAGCTTTCCACCCAAGTTGATGCTCAACTTGTCTTTCTGATACTTGAAGTACAAACTGTTACCCAACTCAGTTCTGAGTACATAGCAAAGCTGAGTAGAATTATCATCGTAAGCTATATCAAAATCCTTGCGGCGCAAACCGTTAAACCACAGACGATAATCCAGGCGGAACAAACGGGTCTTGTCAAGAGCCACACCATAAGATGTCGTTGTCCAGAAATCCCAGTTGCCGCCACCACCAATATTATCACTCATATAGGTGTAGCCACCCGTCTGCGAATTATAAGTAGTGCGGGTACCCACAAGATTGTGATAGAAATTACCCGTAGCGAAGAATCCCACATACTGCTGATTCTTGAGTCCGTTGAAACGGATGTTTACATCGTAATGATGATACAGCGAATTCTCCAGGTCCGGATTGTTCACCCTCACCGCCAGCGGATTCGAATTGTCTCTGTATGGCATGATGCTGAAGAAATCAGGCATCTGACTCTGCATATAATAAGTTAAGCTGATAGACTTCTTATCGTCATCACAACCGTACATGAACGTAGGTCTGAATACCACACGGCTTCTCCTGGCTATCGTGTCGAGAGTCGATGTATGGTAATTAAGTCGCTCCTTTTCTTCAGAAATGCTCAGCGACAGAACCAGGTATGAAGATCTATCATTTCTTTGGAATAAAAGTTCACCACCCGTATTCTTTTTCATCGTCTGATAGCTTCTACTCACATCCTCGTCAATCACCCCCGAAAGCTGCTCCATATTAGAAGGCAGCGTGGCGAACATCAGTTCCGGATTGGCTATCCAGTCACCGCCAAGCTCATCCAGGCGGTATTTCAAGCCCTTCACCGATTGATAGGTCTGCGCAAAATCTGGGCCAACCAACACAGTCCATTTAGTATATGGAATTTCTATTCCATACTTAAAGGTGCTTCTTATATTATAGCTGTTCGACCTGCTGTCGTTGTAATAGTTACGCAAGTCCTTCTCGCCAGTCTTGAAATACTCATTGCGGTTCAGGCTGAAAGACTCGTTTGGCTTAGAGCTGGCATAGCTTCCATTCAAATTCAGTTCTATTCTATCACCCCATGGCAACTTATACCATACCGAAGCAGTCTGACTACCTGTGAATGCATGCACTTTAGAGCGTGATTGATAGAGCGACCGGTTGGTGATGATGTCGTGCAGGCTGCCACTAACATTCTGTGCAAAGGTAGAATCGATGGTCTGCCTGATATCGCCCCATCTTTCAGGATTGGCAGAATAGGTAGCACTGAGGTTTGACGAAGATGACTTTCTGTCGGAGTAGTCGATACGGGTATCCAACCATACTCCCAACTTTCCATCCACCTGGAAGTTATTGTAGAGGTTGAAACTATGGTTGTCGCTGCGCGAATCACTGATACTTCTACCGAAGATATTGCCTGTAGAGGCAAAATTCTCCTGCGAACTGTGGGTCAAGTCATGCGTATTGTCCCAAGCAAACGTAACGTTTCCCTGCTCTCTTATCATCTGACTCTTCGATGAAGCATTAAAGTCAACTCCCACTTGGCGGGTAGTCTTTTGTCCCTGCGGACTGTTGGAAGGCGACCAGTCGCCCTGACTTCCCGGTTTTCGTGTTTCGTTCTTGTTATTCATGTTGCCGAATACAGAGATTCGTGAATTGTCAGTGTAGTAGAGTCCGAAGAGACGAGCCAGATAGCGGTCTTCGCTACCCCCGGCAGCCTCCATGTTGGCGATGTATCCACGGGAGTACTCACGCTTCAGGGCCACATCCATCACATAGTCTTTCTTCTCCATCTCCTTCCCCATGAGTCGGCTTTTTTCAGAAGAACGGTCATACACCTTCAGTTCCTTTACGGTATAGTAAGGAAGATTGTCGAGCATCACCTGGTTCTTTCCCTTGAAAAAGTCTTTTCCGTTAAGGAGCAGATAATCTATCTTCTTGCCGTTTACGTAAATATCGCCGTTACTCTTCATTTCGGCTCCCGGCATCTGTCTTATAAGCGCATCGAGCATGGAGCCATCAGGCACATTGAATGCGCTGGCGTTAAAGACGAGCGTATCGCCACGGTAAGCCAGCTTCACCTTGGTGCCAGTCACCACCACGTCATCGAGGGCAACATCCTGATTGAATTTCTTCTTGAGCAAAAGCGAAGGAAATAAGAAACTTTTATTGCGTGCTATGTATTTGATGGTATGATTGATACTGTTCGTCTCATAGCCTTCACACTCTGCCTTGACGATATAAGTAGCGGGACGTGCTGGGACTTGAGTATGATAAAAGAGGTGTTTTTCCCATCCACCCGTAGTCATGGTATCTATCACGTTGCTGTCCTTGTCCATCACCGTGACAAAGGCCTTCAGATAGGCCTGGGTAAACGAATCTTTCACGTCACCATAAATTTCTACTTTATGCTCTTTCTTTTTCTTTTCTTGCTGTTGCTGCAGATTGTGCAGGTTGCCACGAGCATAGGTCGGCAATACAGCCATCAGAAACAAGATAATCAAGTTAATAGATTTCATATTTTACCATTTTAGTTATTATTCACCACATTCTTTCATCTACCGTATTGCCCCCATCAGGCAGCCAATATACTGATAGATTTTGCAAAGATACAGTTTTTATATTAGAATGTTGCATAATGGTCTGCATTTTAATCTTTATTATCTTTTTTATTATAGGTATAAAGTGCACTTTTCCCGCCAGGCATCAAAAAAGAAAGTCTCCCGCCAGGCGTCCCGGCGGATTTGAAATCCGCCGTAAAAAAAGGTTCGACCTATTAAAACCGGGGGATTTGCAATCCCCCAACAACAACCCCAAAAAGCACAAACTGGTTGTTGCGGATTGCAAATCCGCAAAGCCTAAATAGGTTAGGACATTTTTTAACGGCGGATTGCAAATCCGCCGAGCACCTAGCGGGGGCGGGGGATCAAATCCGGCGGGACGCCATTCAATACTGATGGTAATTTTGTGTGGGTCGTATTCAAATACAACAGGAACAGTGTGGTAGTTACCCCACAGTTACCCCACAGTTACCCCACAGTTAATGAAAGTAATTACTGTAATAAGAGATAACTTTGTCATTTCTATTACTCTGCGCTTACTTCTCTACCAGCACATCCTGCTCCTCGTAGCTGGCGAATCCCAGGCTGAGGTCGGCACCTCTTTCCTTGAAAATCTCCAGGAGGTCTGCCTGCATCTGAGGATTGAGAGGGAACTCGCCATTCTTTGCCTTGTAGAAACGGCGCTCTAACTTCCCCACATTATATAAAAAGGATAAAGAGAGGGCGAAAAAGCAAGTTTTATATGCTTTTTCGCCCAATTTGCATTTATTAACTTTTTTTTAGACAACTTATTAAAATTTATCGTAAATTTGCAACCAGTTATTAAAATATAATAAGCTAAGCAATAAGAATCATTAATTGAATCAATATATATACTCTTAGTCAGACAATTATATAATTAAGAATCTGATTATCTCTATAAAACTACATAATATAACAATTAAAACCAAACAATTATGAGCAAAAAAAGTCAGTTTGGCATGACCCTATTACTATCTACGATTATAGTAGGTGGCGCCAATGCGAGTACTATTTCTACCTCAAACACATTGGGTGCAACTATGATTGCACAGCAAGGTGCTGTTTGTAAGGGTGTGGTAAAGGATGCTGCCGGTGAGCCTATTATTGGTGCATCTGTATCAGTGAAAGGTACTAAGAATGCTGCTGTTACCGATTTGGACGGCAATTTTACCCTCTCTGGTGTAAACAAGGGTACTGCTATTGAAATTACCTATATTGGTTACATTACTCGTGAAATCAAGTGGGCAGGTAAAGACCTCGATGTGATTCTTTCTGAGGATACTCAGGGCCTCGACGAAGTTGTGGTTGTAGGTTATGGTAGCTCTAAGAAGCGCGACCTGATTGCTTCCGTATCAACCGTAAAGGCTGAAGAAATGTCAAACATCCCTGTTACCAACATCGCACAGGGTTTGGCTGGTCGTTCTCCTGGTTTGATCGTACAGGCAAACGGTGGTGGTGTCAACGCTACTCCATCTATCAGTATCCGTGGTGGTGGTACTCCTCTGTTCGTCATCGACGGTGTAGTTCGCAGCGACGTTGACTTCCGCAACCTTTCTCCAGACGATATTGAATCTATGTCTATCCTGAAGGATGCTTCTGCTACAGCTGTTTACGGTTCCCGTGCATCTAACGGTATCGTACAGGTTGTTACCAAGAGCGGTAAGGCAGGTAGAATCAGCATCGATTACGACTTCAATATGTCTTTCTCTCAGCCAAGCAACTGGCCAAAGCAGATGCACTCTTACGAGCGTGCAGAGTGGGCCAACATTGCCAAGAACAACGACCTTTTGAATGGTGCAAAGAACGATGTATTCACAGCAGAGGCTATCCAGAAAATGCGTGATGGCTCAGATCCATTGAACTTTGGTGATACCGATTGGAGAAGTCTCGTACTCAGAGATTGGGCTCCTCAGACCAAGCACACCGTACGCTTGACTGGCGGTTCTGAGACCAACCAGTTCTATGTATCTTTGGGACATATTGACCAGAACTCTCTTTACCGTAGCGATAATCACTGGATGAAGCGTACCACATTCCGTCTCGCTGAGAACACCAAGATTAAGCCTATCGGCTTGCAGGTAAATGTTGCCCTCGACGGATATCGCCAGGAGGATACACATCCATATACTTCTACATCTAGCAGCTATTACAATGTGTTCTCACACATCAAGAACAAGTCTCCATTGAATCCAGGTGTCAACAAGTATGGTCTTCCATATAATGTTACCGATAACCCTGTGGCAGAAACAGCTAGTGATGCAGGTTACAACCGCGGTATTACCAACGTAATCAATG
>ERZ1023869.32-NODE-32-length-71185-cov-104.074765_pt1 | contig 71185 bp, 52 predicted proteins | sample MGYA00380390_ERZ1023869 | MGnify/ENA primary metagenome ERZ1023869 (study PRJEB33179, sample SAMN07449005) | human gut metagenome | biome: Human-gut; feature: Human associated habitat; material: Faeces | host: Homo sapiens | place: India: Bhopal | collected...
CAGCTGTTACTGCTTTTTTTGAATTATGCAAGGTATAAACGCGGAGCCGCTTACATTGATAGTGTCTACCTTTCTAGTTTATAAAGTAAAAAAGTGTCTATTGAAATCAGGAAAAGTCAGTTCATCAGATGGTCCCTTTATGCCCTTCGGTTGGTCTGCCTGTGCCCGTTACACGGGCATCCGTAGCCCACCACGTGGGCATCGGCAGCCCCTGTGCTGGGCACTCGTTGCCCACAATGCGGGCAACGAGTGCCCAAACATCGGACTTATTTTTGGGCAATATTCTTTTGATTCTTTGCGATATTTAAAACGTTTAAACTGGCTTTTCGCATACTTTATATTATCTTTAATGATACTTCTATGATTTTTAATGATACTTTTATGATACTTTTATGATACTTCTTTCTACTTTTTGCAAGAAGTCTCATTATTTATAAACATCTTTATATCAACGATATAACGTGATATTTGCGGTTAAAAATGAGACTATGAGACTTTTTTCTAAAAAAATATATAAGTGTGCGAAAAAGAGGATTATTTCTTTTTTGCATCATCATAGGGTTATGGCAACATCATTCCGTTATGGATGTTTGGCATGCTCTATTGATAGATAATCCTTGATTACAGAAAAGATGACCCCGCATTTTGCGAGGCCATCTTTTTCTTATTTACTCAGCTCCTTGATAATTTTCTCCAGTTTGTCAAGCTGGCGGGCAACTGATACAATGTTCTGCCAGGTCAAGCCCATAACTATTGAGTGGCATAGCTAGTCTTTCCAACACATGAAGAATGGCTTTGGAGATGATGACATCTTTCTGCTGCAGGTTGCATCCCATGCTATCAGCTATAGGTCTTCCCCATGGGTGTACTGTACTTTATTCCTGGTCGATGAGATCTTTTGTCAGCATATTATAGTCACGAAACAGAGTATAAGGCTGCGGAATCTCCTTCCATATTTTTTCCACTTGGCTCAGTTATACTACTTTTCAAATGAAAAATCAATCACCATACCCGTTTTTCTATCTATGACAATATAGGAAACTCCTCCCAACTGATAAGGAGAGAAATCCTCACCAGAACCAGAAACAGTCCAAGACTCAAAATCCTTCTCTATTAAGAATGGCTTTTGCTTATATATTTTATCATACCCATAAATATCTTTCAATATAATAAAACCAACTTCTCCGGCCACTTTAAAATCCGAGAGCACACCACCCTCTAGATTCAAAACACTGCTATCAGGTTTGTAAAAACCATTCACAACAGGCAATTTCAAATTGCACGATTTTAGACCTTGATAACAATATGCTTTAATCTGCGTGTGGTCATATTTTATATGAAATGCATAGCCAAAGCAACACCCCACAACAATACTTATGATTAAAAATAAATAATGTTTTTTTCCATTCATAATCTTATTATTTTTTTATAGAAAGAATTGTTCCGTCAAACTTTTGAATTAAGATTCCGGAACCTTTATTATCAGCAACATTTCCTTGCAACATCCAGACCTTACCATTAAGCAAATAAACCCGAAAAGGTTTTTGAGCATCCACAAACTCCTCACCAAATTTAGAAGACAGTATCGACAATCCAATATTTGCTGCAGTTTCAGGAGTTTTGACAATTGCAACGCCATAATTACATTTTGGAATTCTCTGATAATTTTCTTCAATAAGTTTCATCAGTTGCTCATGTGAGATTACATCCTCACTATAATCTACAAAACCGACATATTTAAACAACTTTTCCGATTGATAAACGCTATCATTTGAAACAAAATGAAAATAAGTTACAGAAGACAAAAATCCAAAGATTAGCCCCCAAATTATATTTGACTTTGTCATATCACTTGAATATTAAATGGCTATTAGTATTTAAACGCAATAATTTATCTATCATTCTTCTTAATGCATCAGCATCAAGATTATTGGTGAAGCAAGAATGTTTGGCTTGTTGTGATATAGCCATTACACTACAGCATAACATCAAGCTTGTAAAAAGCAGGTTTCTATTCATAGTAAACATCATTTTTTGTAATATTTTCCAATCAATAAAATTAAAATAATTGATGACAAAATACTATAATACATACCAAACATAATCTGGTTATATAAGCTCTCCACCGCATCATATCCTATCTTAGTACGACTAAACAATGATTCGCCTATATAGTATAAATCTCCATAGTTTATATCCAGCATCCAATATACCAATTGGGAAAATAACATATAAAAATGTATACATAACAAAAGTATTAAAACATATTTTTTTCATCATTTCGATAATTGCGGATGTTGTAGGCATAGTTTACCATACCCACATTGCCGCTAATACCCAACCGTCATTTTGTATGGCGAATATATTGTATTTGCCCATCATCTTTTTTAATCACGATAATGGCTGTACCACCTGTCATATTTGGTGGCAACGAACCTTCTATTTGCCAGAATCTATTATTTATCAAAGAAATTTTCAAGGGAAGTTCTGAATTGATTTGCTTTTCCCCATAAATATTTGACAAGACATTTTTAGCAATGATACCAGCCAACCGATAATTGGATATAACACCATTTTTATGATTGTAGACTCCATACGGATCAGCATTATTATCATAACTAATACCAGAAAGTCTTTCCCTATAATTATCAGGAATTAGCGAATCAGTATAATATCCTACAAAACTGTATTCTATACATTTCTTTGTTTTTTTGTTTTCAGACGAATACTTGACAAACAAAAAATTACAAAAGCAACCTGCTATAAAGAACAAACAAGCCACAAAAAACTTTATTATTTTTTCCATCTCTACCAATTATTATATAGTCCATACAAATCTGCATTGTATTACTTCTCACAATAATTCAAACTCACCCATTCACTTTTGAGGGTACAATATTACTTTTTTACCTCTTTTTTTAGAAGGATACATATATTGGTAATTTTTTGGAATACCATATAATTTTATATCAGGAGACACTAAATCTTCTGATTCTATGTAATTATAAAATCCAGAATATTGTCTTAACAGATATATGACTCGCGGATTTACAGAAATACTATCATGATGAACATTTACAACATCAAACCAGCGATTAATATAATATTTAGCATTGCCAATTTTTACGCTAAAACGCACATCAAATTCTTCTATCTTTTTATCATTTGTTTTTTTAAAACCATTATAAATACTATCAAACTCATTTTTAGGTATATAAGACATATCAACTTTATAATGTTGAAAATCTGAATCAAATTTTTTGGGTTCGACAGAAAAAGGAGTCTCCACCCCATCATAAAGGTAAGAAACCATAATGTCCTTTTTAAAAGAACAAGATGTCAACATAAATATGCAAAAAAATAATTTCTTCATACGCACTAATTATTTTTTACTATCCTAAAATATAAAGAAATATTTACATTTCTCTCTATCTTTTTTTTCTTCCTTGTACTGAAATGTTTTTTGAAAATCTCTATAATCTTTAGGTATATGAGACTTGGGAACCAACTCTAAAGTGTCTACAGCGTTTTTGGGATCAATGTCATTACGAATCAAGATTCTATTATCGGAAACAGAAATAATTTTATAGCGAAAGCGTCCAAAACGGATTGTGTTACGGTTTAACAAATTCCAACTTGGTTCATAAAGATAATGAGAAACAAGAAAACCATTATATTCCCTAAAACGCCAATTTGCTCGAAACTCGATAAAAACACCTTTGCTATCGACATAAAAATAGAAAGAATCCTCCCTACAAAAATAAGGGTGTCTTGTTTCGTCCTCATTCTGCTTACTATCTATATAATGCCAATATTGATAACTATTTCTTGTAAGAATTTTCTTTGTATCCTTACAAGAACATAAGATAGCCATTATACATAAAAACATAACCGTTTTTACTATTCCAAAATCATTTTTTCTATTTTGTACCATATACATATTCAAAATGATTATTTCGTCTAACTATTCTACCTAATCCTAACGGTTTAATGATTGAGTGAGTTCCATCGACATCAAGCACGTCCTTACTCAGCACATAGTTTTGAGTAGGACTTTGTGCCTTGACTGAAATAGCCAAGGCACAAAGAAACAACATGATACTTAAAGTTCTTTCAATTTACAATACTTTCAAGTCTGCCTTCTTAGTCAGATTTTTCTTAATATTCATAATTTACCATTATCTTCTTCAAGTCCTTATCTGCCGAGCTATTGCCATAATATACCTCATACTTTCCTGCCTTGGCACGGACGGTATTGGTTGCAGCATCGAAGAGTTCGAAGTTTCTGCTATCCAGCGTGATGACAGCTTCAGCAGTCTTTCCTGCCTTCACCTCCACTCTCTCGAAAGCCTTCAAGCTCTTCAATGGTCCTTCGGTATCGGCAGGATCCTTCACATACACCTGCACAATCTCGGTTCCATCTTTCTTGCCAACATTACTTACAGGCACCTTCAAGGTAATCTTCTCACCCTTCTTCAGGATAGAGTTGGAAAGTGTAGCATCACCCATACGGAAAGAAGTGTAGCTTAAACCATAACCGAATGGGAAGAGCGCATCGTTCATATAACGATAGGTTCTGCCCTTCATGCTGTAATCCTTGAAATCAGGCAACTGCTCTGAATTCTTATAGAACGTAATAGGCAACTTGCCGGCAGGATTGTACTCTCCGAAGAGTACACGAGCCACTGCCTCTCCACCTTCCTGACCAGGATACCAGGCCTGGAGAATGGCATCGCAACTCTCTGTCTCTGGAGTCAAGGCAATGGCAGAACCCGAACAGTTGACAAAGACAACCTTTTTGCCCGCCTCCTTCAAAGCCTTCAGGAAATTGCGCTGAACCTTAGGCAATTCGATGTTGGTGCGGTCACCACCCTTGAAGCCAGAAATCTCGATAGGCATTTCCTCACCTTCCAACTGTGGAGAGATGCCACCTACGAAGACTATGGTCTCGCAATCCTTCAACTGCTTGAGCGAAGCCTGATAGTCGATAGGATTCTCATGACCGATATTGATTTTCATATTGGCATTATAGTTAGGCATCTCAGCATATCGTATTTCTATCTTATACTCCTTACCTTTCTCGCCATCAAACTCAATACGAGATTGCGCAGTACGCCAATCGCTCTTCTCTGACTTTTTCTCACCATTCAGATAAACCTCATAATGACCGCAGGCAGCCACATCGAGCAATACCTTGGCGTTCTGCTTAGGACGGAATACGGTTTCATACTTGGCAGAAAATCCTGTGAGCTTCACGTTTGGAGCAAAGGCATGCTGACCATAGGTAGTTACCTGCACAGGATTCTTTTCCTGGGTGATGGTAACAGGCTTACCGTTCATTTCACGATTGTTCCAGAAAGTGCCCTTAAAGCCCATCTTGCCATCCATGCTACACTGGTCGAAATAAGAATCCAAAGTCTGGTCGTTCACCAGGTCGCACCCTTTAAAGGTGACGACCTGGTTTTTCTTCAAACGACTCTTGATACCATCCAGGATGGTAATTGTCTGTCGTGGAGTACCATTATAGTTTCCCCACATCATCGGTTCGTTATCCACATTTGGTCCGATGAAAGCAATCTTCTTTACCTTTTTATCGAGAGGCAATACCTCATTCTTGTTTTGGAGCAGCGTCATGGTCTGCAGAGCCATATCGAGCGAGAGCTGGCGATGCGCCTTGCTGCAAAGCACAGATACAGGAATCTTCGACCATGATACTATTTTGTTGCCATCCATCTCACCCAGGTCGAAACGACCTTCGAGCAGACGAATCACATGCTTATCAACTTCTTCTTCAGTCAAGGCACCATACTTCACAGCCTCAGGCACTGATTTATATACATAGTTAAATCCACATTCTACATCGGTTCCAGCCAATACACCCTTAGCTGCCGCATTTCTGGCATTGCTCGAAACCTTATTATTCTCCCAGAAATCAGTAACAGCGCCACAGTCGGAAACGACCAGGTACTTGAATCCCCACTCATCCCTGAGAATCTGCTGCAAAAGGCGGGTGTTGCCGCAGCATGGTTCATCATCCCAACGCTGATAGGCACACATCACCTCACGCACCTTTGCATCCTGCACCAGTGATTTGAAGGCAGGCATATAAGTTTCCCAAAGGTCGCGCGGTGTAACATCAGTAATATTGTCTGTATGGCGAGCCCATTCTGGTCCGCTATGAATTGCATAGTGCTTGGCACAAGCCCAGAGTTTGCGGTATTTCGTATCTTCTGGTCCCTGCAATCCGTGCACCACGGCACATCCCATCCTACTGGTAAGATAAGGATCCTCACCATAGGTTTCCTGTCCACGTCCCCAGCGAGGATCACGGAAGATATTCACGTTTGGAGTCCAGACAGATAAAGCATGGAAACGGGTTACATCTCCTCCCTTCTGCTGCAGTTCATTCCATTTGGCACGCATCTCATCAGATGTTGCATCAAAGACTCTATACACCATTCTGTCGTTAAACGAAGCTGCCATTCCGATAGGTTCCGGAAAAACGGTTACATCTCCCATGTTCGCCACACCATGCAGCGCCTCGCTCCACCACTGGAATCTCTTGATTCCCAATCGTGGGATAGCCGGCGAATCATCCAGCATCAGAGAAGCTTTCTCTTCCAAAGTGAGACGACCACATAAATCTACCGCTCTCTCATGAGCCGAGAGGGCTGGATTCTGATAAGGAAACTGCTGTGCAGAAGCATTGCCGGATGACATAGTCAGCACAAACATCAAAGCTGCGTATATAACTTTCTTGTTCATTGTAATTACTATTAAGCTATTAGTATATTAAATTGGGATTCATCATGAATTTATGGTTGTCTGAAATTCCATTTAGAATTATCGCTGTTGAAATCGAAGGGAGCCAGACCTGGGGTACAGTCGCCGAGTGAAACCAATGCCAGTTTCTCTTCTGTGCCTGGCACAGCCTTCGGCATGATGCGATAGGTGCCATCGGTAAGCTGCTCGATGCGCCAAAGCTGGGCATCTTCACCCGTAAACTCAGGTTTGGCAATGACATCATGCTGAGCGGTTGCGGTAAGATAGCGAGTAGTGCCTTCTATGCAGATTTTATAATAAGGACCACCCAGATAACCACCCTTTCCGGCAGGCATGATACTCCACTTCTGATGAGGACGGAACATGTAATCGTTCATTCTTACCTTCACCTCGTCCTTAGGCCATTCTGCCTCTACCTCCTTCAAGGTCTGAGGTTCGATATTCTTCAGAGGCTTGGTTGGCTTAATCCAGAAAGGTTCGATATCCCGCTGCATTCTCACGAAATCTACGGCAATCTCCAGGGCATAGCCTCTTCGTTCCGATTCTATCTCGTAGGTTCCGGCATGAAATTCATCACCAGCCACAGGCCAGTCGTTCTTCCACAATAAAGGACGGATAGCCAACACGCTTCGTCCTCCCTGTCTGAAATCAGACTCATAGTGGAATGACATCTTTTCCACACCTTCTTCCTCAATATAGCGTCCGAAGTGACCGGGACCCGTCTTCAGATTATTGGCAGCAATCACCATCTTTCCACCGCCCTGCAACATCTCTCTGCCCACATTATCTACGTATGGACCGGTTATCTTTCGCGAACGTCCCACCACGATATTGTAGGTAGAATTAGGACCATCGCAACAGGTGCCATGAGTGCCAAGAAGATAATACCAGCCGTTACGGTAAATCAAATCAGTAGCTTCGCAGTCGATGGCGATATTAACGGGTTCGTTGCCTTCCATCCGCTTACCCGTCTTCGGATCAAGTTCTACCAGACGGATAAATCCGAAATAGGTACCATAGCTGAGCCAGAGTCTGCCGGTAGTAGGGTCGAGCAACAAGCCCGCATCAATGGCATCACAGTCTTCATCATCCAATGAAGAAGCTACCACCACCGGTTCAGTATATTTGAAATCAGGCGATTTCGGATCAAGCGTTTTGTTCCACATCGTCAGGACATCACCGCGATGACTGCCTCCCAATCCACCACCCGTAGCACTGTAGGCTACAAGATAACGGTCGCCAATCTTCAACACATCAGGAGCCGCTCCTCTGCCGGGACGAACAGCACCACCCTGCCAGGTCCAGCCATCCTCCGACCAGATTCCACCTTCACCCGTTCCAAAGGTATAATACTTTCCATCACACAGGGCAATGGTAGAAGGATCATGAATGAAAGGTTCGCCAACCTGGGCTTCTGCCTCGTAAGCAGATGAAGACAACAAGGCAACCAAAGCAGCGGCATAAAGTTTCTGCAGAACAGCAACCGGGCTAAAATATCTGAAAAATATATTGTTCTGTTTCATAACTTTCTTTATTGATTGCTCTACTTCACTTGAATAGACAGGTTTCTGACAGGCTTGCCCTGTCCGTCGATGAATCGAACACAGAAGTCACTCATACCAGGACCATTGATTACCGCACCACGAAGGATATTTCTACCTTTCTTCAAGGTAAGCTTCTTAGAAACCACATCATCGCGAACCATCCTTCGGTCGCCTTCGAGCATCACCGCCTCCTCACCATTGAGCCACCACATGGAAGCACCATTCGAGCCAACAGACAAGCGGACATCTTTCATCTCCTCAGGGCAATCGATAATGGTAACCGCCCAGAACAAGACACCATACTTGGGCTTTTTAAACGAAGTAGCGAAACGGAAGAGCTTCACATTAAACAGTTTACTATCCAGCGCATGCCATTTCAGTTTTTCCTTGCCCACCTTCACGACGGCTCCATCCTTAGGAACTGTTTCCATCTGTTTAGGAAAATACTGCGTATGGAATATCTCCTTCAGATAAGAATCAGTAAAAACGACATTGCTCTTGACCGGCACAGAGATTGGCTCCAAGAGCAACCATCTCTGAATAAAGCCAGCCGCATTAGGCATGACTGCCAGCTTGCCGACAGGTCCGAAATAAGGATTGATGTCTGCAGGTAAATTCCTATTTTGGGCATCCGCAGAGGAATGCCCAAAAAGGAATACACATAAACAAAACAATCTAACTATTTTATTAAAAAAGTTGTACATAGACTATTCATTATTATTGAGGTTCGATAATCAGATAACGGCCACTCAGATGCATGAAGGCGAAGAGACGCAACAGTCCGTCGTAGTAGCCATCGAAGAAGCCTTCTTTATCTGGCTCATGCTTGGCATTCCAGAAATGACTGACGAATTCCCTGCCCTTCACATGATTGCTGACCAATGAAGCCGCAGCCGAAGTGGCAACAAAACCGATAGAATGGCGGAGTGCCTTAGGAGCCGTACCTGCCGGCAGAATATCTTCTACCATCGTTCCATCTACATTATACTGGTCCAGGAAAGAATCTATACCCTGACTATACAGGAAGTTCTGCAGCGTATTGGCATATTTCTGCTGCCACTCCTTATCCTTACAAGCCCAGGAATAATCGAGCGCTATGTTCATAGGCACTCGCCATGAGTCATAACGGAAAGCATCACCCAACAACCGACCGGTCTTCATCAGACTGCCATCATAGTTGCAATAGTCCGGGTTCAAGCCCGTCTTCTCATTGATGCACTTATGCAGAAACTCACGGCTTTTCTCAGCACACTCCTTCCAGAACTGAGAACGTCCATCGTTAGCCCATTTAGCCCAAACCTCGTAAAAGGCTGGGAGATGGTAAGAAGGATCGGTAAACTTCCCGCCCCAATGATCGGGCGTAAAGGTGATGAGCTGATGTTCGAGATTGATAAGCGGAGCTGTGCGATCCATTCCCACCTTCTGCATGCTGCTATCCAGAATATTCTGCGCTTCCTTCAGATAGTTGATGCCCGTATCATTGCCCCATCGGTTGGATGCAAAGATAAGCGAAGTTACGAAATAGAGTTCACCATCCGATGCGGCGCCCTGCGCATTTCTCGTTCCATCAGTCTTGCAACTCCATGCGAAATAGCCCTTATAAGGTCCTTCCTGATGCTGCATGTATTTCTTGCTCCATCGCCAGAGGCGGTCGAAGATGTCCTTTTTGCCAAACTGCACGGCAGCCATCATTCCATACGACATGCCCTCGGTTCTCACATCATTGTTCTTCATATCGCTGACATATCCCATGGAATCGCCCACTTCGAAATAAACCTTGTTCTTACCGTAGAACACATCATTGAACACTTCGTTCACCTTCTTGTCAATATCAGCCTGCTTATAGCCCATTTCGGCAAAGAGATTACGATACTGGTGAGTTTCAAAAGCTCCCTTTTCCCAAGGCAACGCATCAAAGCCCAGCCAGTCTATCTCAACATCGGCTCCACTCTGCAAGGATACATGGAGAGCATGAACGCCCTGAGGAGCATGGAGCACCTGGGCACGGACATTCTTCCAGGCTGCCGACTTCGGAATCTTCACCTTAGCGATGATATTGCCCTTCTTGCCATCGGCTCTGACTACGAGCACACCGCCCTTAACCGACTTGGCACGAACGGTGATTTCTTCCACCTTCTCATTACCAAAATCCACCTTATTATATATAAGAGCAGTATTCGATTTAGAGAAGAGAGTCTTCCATCCGGCAAAACAATTGTTTTTATCCAGATATTCAATACCAATACCCTTGCCTTGCAGCGCAGAATAACGGTCAATCTGAATGCGCGAACGTGCCTTCGTCAATCCCACACCTCTTAGTGTAGGTATCACCTTCTGTATCGTTCCGTCAGGATTGAAGTTCAGAGAGTCGATTCGCACCGAGCGGTTCTTGTCAAACTTAGGCGAATAATCATTATGATGATAGAAGAGATACCACTGTCCCTGATATTCCACGATGCTATGATGATTGGTCCAGCACTTCGTAGGCGATTCATCCATGATGATGCCCTTGAATGTGAAAGGTCCCATCGGATGGTCAGCCATGGCATAAGCCAGCGTTTCGGTTCCATCCTTTTCACGTACCCAAGGGAAGGTGAAATAATATTTGCCGTTACGCTCGAAGGCAAACGGTCCTTCCTTGAATCCCTCAGGCAACCCCTCTATCAGTTTTGGTTCCGAGGCAAGTTCCGTCATGTTTGGTTTCAGCTTAGCCATGTGCAAACCAGCTCCCGCCCAGTAGATATAAGCCTGTCCGTCCTTATCTATCAACACACAAGGGTCTATACCATGAACCCCCTCTATGGGTTTCCACATCGGCATAAATGGTCCTTCCGGATGGTCGGCAACCGCCACACCGATTCCGAACCCCTTCTCCTCCCCCTTGGGAGCAGCAGGGAAATAGAAGTAATATTTTCCGTCTTTCTCCACACAATCAGGAGCCCACATCGTATAGCTTCCATCCTGTACCCAAGGTACTTTGTCCTGCGAAACGATAACACCATGATCCTGCCACTCGGTAAGATTGGAAGAAGAGAAAACGTGATAATCTGCCATGCAGAACCATTCCTTCAGTTTCTCGATTGGACTCGGAATGTCATGAGAAGGATAGAGATATATCTTCCCGTTGAATACGCGAGCCGTAGGATCAGCAGAATACTGTTCGCTGATAATCGGGTTCTGAGCTGAAGCTCCTGTCGATAACGCCAGCATCAAGGCACACATCCATGTTTTCATACGCAAATTCCTTTAAAGAAGAGAAAAGGGGGTGCTTCTTTTCAAAACACCCCCTAATTATCAAACTAATCTATAGTTCTTCAAACTTAAAACGTTTTATTTACAAAACAACTTCATTATTCCCAACCAGGATTCTGAACCAAGTTAGGGTTCATGTTCTTCACTGTTTGTGGATAAGGGAAGTAATCATGTTTTCCCTCTTGGTAACCAACTGTGAAACCTGCATCCTTTGCTGCATGAGAAGAAACTGTATAGAAGCGGCTATTTGCCTCTGTACCATGCTCCCAGTGCAACTTCTCGTCAGAAGCCTGAGGTGCGCGGAACAACTTGTCAAAGAGGTGAGGTACATCAGAACCCGCATTCTTGATGCGATTGATGGCAGTGGCATCCCTCCATCTCTTGATGTCGAACCAACGACAACCTTCCATCCACAACTCGTATGATTTCTCCTTCTTGAGAACATCCATATCTACTGAGCTACTAATGGTCTTGGATCCTGCACGCTCCTGAATCATATTAATATACTTCTTGGCCTCACCCTGATCGCCAGTCTGGAGACAAGCCTCAGCATAGTTCAAAAGAACCTCGGCATAACGCATCACGAGATAGTTGTTCAAGCGGATGTTGGCATCATATTTCTTGCCTTGAGAATCTGCTGCACGCATCACTGTCTTGAATGCCAACCAAGTAGAGTTACCATAAAGTCCCTGAACCTGATCCTTAATACCAACAGCCGTGCTTACCTTCTTCTGCTCAACCGTCAAATTGTTTAGCGAATCATTAGCATACTTCATTTTATAAACAGCATCATCAATGTGCTTCAAGGTAGCCTTGAAACGGTAAGAGTCGCCATCGTTCTCATGGAACTCATCACCAAACCACTGAGGTACACCTAAGCCACCCCAACCATCGATGCCACTATATACAGACTGAGGAGAAACTACGAAGTTACCAGCACGCCAGTTCATTGCATTAGACTCCATCCAGCTAGAACGCTGAATCATACCGCTCCATTTACCCTTACCCGCATTGTACTCGAAGTTGATTTCGAAGACCTTTTCCTCGTCGCCATCACCCTCAATATGGAAGTTGTCCATATACTTGTCGCCTGGAACAAGGGCATACTTGCCTGAGTCGATAACCTTCTTGAGGGCTGTCTTAGCCTGTTCATACTTGCCAGCGAAGAGGTAAGCCTTACCAGCCAATGCATTAGCAAAGCCCTTGGTTACCTTTACAGCTCCATCCTTGTCAGCCTTGCTCTTGCGCTCATCAAGATCGGCCGCAGCTGACTCACATTCAGAAGCAACCCACTCTATCAACTGTTCGTGGGTCATAGGATGCTCAGGATCCTTATCGCTGTTGTATGGAAGCGCATCAGCTGTCAACTGGTTTAAGACGAATGGAGGAGTGCCCCATAAGTTTGCCAACAAGAAGTAGTCGTAAGCACGAAGCACACGAGCCTCAGCCACACAACGCTTCTTGACTGGTGTATCTGGATTAGCAAACTTGTTAATAACCAAGTTGCAAGTATACACTGAAGAATAGAGGCCTGAGTACATCAACTTTGGAACCAAGGCATCAGTATCATAGCGGAACTCATTGAGGCAACCTGCGTCCTCATGGTCTCCATAGTTACCACTGGCATAGTAAACATCATCACCACACATGTTCAGAATCAACTTGTGAGGAGTATAGATACCCATACTTCCCTGGAAGTCTGGCTGGCGTCCTACTACATTACACATAAAGCCTTCGTATGCTGCCACCAAAGCAGCCTCTGCATCGGCATCAGTCTTATAGAACTGTTCCTCATAAGTAGTACCCTTCTGCTCAATATCGAGCTGACTCTCACAGGAAGTAAAAGATACTGTTCCTGTCAACGCAAGGGCTAATATACTAGAATATAATAAATACTTTTTCATTGCTGTATCATTTAATAATTAGAATGTTACATTGATACCAAATACCATCTTCTTAGAAGTAGGATAAGTACCATTATCAAAACCACGCGACTGAGCGCTGTTCATAGAAGCTGTCTCAGGATCGGCTCCAGGATACTTGGTGATTGTGAAGAAGTCATCCAAAGAGCAGTACACACGCACACCATTCAGACCAATCTTGCCCGTAATGAGACGTGGCAATGTGTAACCCAACTGAATCTGCTTGATTTTGAAGTAAGAACCGCTGAAGACAGCTGCGCTAGAACTGAAGAATGTCCAGTCAGTTGCCACCTTCTTCATATCAGGATACTTGGCGTTGGTATTACTCTCTGTCCAAGAATTCTTCCAATATTCATCGATACCATTCAAGAGTGGTCGGTCGGCCGATACCATCAAGTTGTAAATCTTGTTGCCAGCAGAGCCTGTTCCAAATACGGTGAGGTCAAAGCCCTTGTACTCAGCATTGAGGGTGATACCGTAAGTAAACTTAGGAATACCCACACCCAAATCCTGCTTATCATTATCTGTAGGCGCATTGGTGGTATTACCATTCTTGTCATAATACAACGCACTTCCATCCTCAGCTACACCTGCATACTTGTAACCACGGAAGTACCAGATAGAGTGCCCCACCTCGAATGTTGGCTTCAAACGGCTGTTGAAGCCATCGATACCTATACCCTCGATACGGCTGATGGATGAAGAAAGATCCTTTACCTCATTCTTCAAGGTAGAACCGTTGACTGAAACAGAGTACTTGAAATCACGGATATGATCTCTCCAACCCAACTCGAAGTCGAAACCTGTGTTAAGCACCTTACCAGAGTTGATGATATACTTGCTTACACCAATTTCCGGAAGAAGATTTATCTCTACCAAGAGGTCCTTGGTGTTCTTGCGATACCAGTCGAGAGAGAATGTCAAACGGTCGTTCAAGAAACGGGCATCAAGACCCAAGTCTACCTGTTCTGAAGTCTCCCAAGTCAAATCTGGGTTAGCAAGACCTGTTGGCTTAGAACCATAAGACAACTTACCATCACCGCTAGATGGATTGTACTGATAGAAGCTCTGGTTCATGGCAATAGGAGAAGTATACGGGTAGTTGCTCAATACATTGACATTACCATTCTTACCCCAAGATCCACGAAGCTTCAAGAAAGAGATGGCATCACGACTGATGTTGTCCTTGAAGAACTTCTCATTGCTGATAGTCCAACCAGCAGATACTGATGGGAAGTTACCCCAACGAGCATCCTTTGAAAGCTTAGATGAATCGAATGCATCACGACGGAAGTTGAACTGCAAGAAATAACGATTATCGTAGCTATAAGACAAACGACCGAAGTATGAAAGTTCCGTAGCGTCGTTAGGAGCATTGCCTACGCTCTTTGTAGCATCAGCGAGCAAATAGTCGATGTAACGATAGTTAGGAGCATAGTTTGAAAGAATATTCGTACCCTCAGAACCAATAGTAGCATTGTCCCAATGATTCTTGGTGAACGACATACCCACCATGGCTCCTACAGTATGCTTGCCAAATGTATTCAAATAGTTTGCAAAGTTCTCCCACTGATAGTAAAGACCATTGTTGGTATGAGCCTCTATCTTGTACTGTGAGGAGTTAGAGAGGGTATTGATGTAATATGGCTGCTCATAGTTGTGGTAGTTGCTCTGCGTGATGCGGTAACCCAAACGAGATGTATAGGTGAAGCCCTTGAATGGCTTGATGTTGGCAGCAACGGTACCACGTACATTGATACCCTGGTTGTAAGAGCCCACGCGGTCGCGCTGTGCCAATGGGTTACCAGTAGCATCCTCTACATAGTGAGATGTACCATAGAAATCATTATTATGGTCTGCATCTCTCATCACAGGGGCGCCATTCTGATAAGCGTTATAAACATTGGTTGGCAACTTAGAAGGGTCGCTTACATAGCAAGGTGTCAATGGATCTACAGAAACAACAGAGTTCAACACAGAACCATAACCTTTGTTCACGCCCTTGGTCTTCCACTTCTCGAAAGAGGTGTTTGTCGAAATGTTCAACCACTTATATACATCGTAGTCTGCATTAATCTGACCTGTAAAGCGCTTGTAAACATCCTTATCTCCCTTGACGATACCATTGTTATTGAGGATATTCAAGTTGGCAAGGAAACGACCCTTACCATTGCTAGCCTGGATGGTAAGGCTGTGCTGATGAGCCAAACTATTTTCAAAAGCTTCATCATACCAGTTGGTGTTCTCTCCATTGTATCCCTCAGCATTCAACTTATCATCCGTCAAGTCGCCCAAGTACTTATGGTATGAAATATACTCTGGAGCGTCGAAGAGCTTAGCCTTTCTACCAATAGACTGGATGGTAAACTTGCTGCTATAAGAAATCTCAGCCTTACCGCCATTGGCAGCACCCGTCTTGGTAGTAATGATAACGACACCATTACCCGCCTGTGCACCATAGATGGCAGCAGAAGCGGCATCCTTCAATACCTCTATGCTCTGAATCATAGATGGATCAAGATACTGGATGTTATCCACCTTCAGACCATCGACGATGAGCAACGGACTGATATTTCCACTATTGGAAGAATAACCACGCACACGGATATCGGCAGCCTCACCCGGACCACCCGAGTTGATAATCTGTACACCGGCAGCCTTACCCTGGAGGGCAGCACCGGCATCAGTAGCTGACAAGCCCTTGATGTCATCGCTCTTGATAGATGCAACTGCACCTGTCAGGTCGCTCTTCTTCTGAACGCCATAACCGATGACAACGACATCATTCAGAACTTTAGAATCATCCTTCAAGGTAATGGTAAGCGTTTTACCAGCCTGAGCTTTCACGGTCTTAGGCTCCATACCCACATAAGTAATAGTCAATGTTGCATCAGGTGCAGCATCAATGCTGAACTTACCATCCAAATCAGTAATCACACCCAACTTGCTGCCTGCAGCTTTCACTGTTGCACCAATGACAGGTTCACCACTTGGATCTGTAACTACTCCTTTTACAATACTCTGAGCCGACATTCCTGCAGGGAATAAACAGAGAAAGGATAGCAATGCTAACGGCTTTTCAATCTTTCTTAAGTTCCTCATAAGAAAATAGATTAAATTATTTATTTTATCAGTTTATGATTGTGTACGTGTTCAGTAAAAACATTCTTTTGCAAAGCACGCTGCAAAATTAAGATTTATTTCGTAAAATGACTTTCTTTTATGTTACAATTACTTTGCGAAACATAATAAAAAAACAAAAAGAAACATAAGATATTAGAAATATAACAAAAAGAAATCCCGAAACTGCCGGCAGTTTCGGGATTTCTTTTATATTATCCTATTGATTTCCTGTCTTGTTACTTGAACAGATGTGGCACAAATTCCTTCAGACAGCGGCGCCAGGTAAGCCACTCATGATGAGTACCAGGTGAAACATAGACATCAAGCTTGATGCCCAGGTTCTTCAATTCCTTCGCCATCTTCTCTGTGCCGAAGTTCTCTTCTGAACCACAGCCCATGAACATATAGTTTATCTGGCTGTTGAACTTCTCTGCATCGGCAAAGACGCCGTTGAAGCAGGTCTTGACATCCACACCGAAAAGTGCACCGCTGAAGGTTCCCAGAGCAGAGAACTTATCCAAGTTCGGCAACACGGTGTTGAAAGTCTGGCAACCGCCCCATGACAAGCCAGCCATCGCACGATGCTCTCTGTCGGTATAGGTTCGGAACTTCTTATCTACCATCGGAATCAGATCCTTGATAATCACATCGTAGAAAGATGCGCCATAGAGCTTGCGCTCCTCATCCACATCCTTGCCCGGACGTGGCACGAAAGGCTGCTTTACATCGCCGCTCTCCATCACCACAATCATTGGCTCAGCCTTGCCTTCGGCAATAAGGTTGTCCATGATGTGCTGCATATAACCCTGATGGCTCCAGCCCGTCTCATCCTCGCCCATTCCGTGCTGCAGATAGAGCACTGGATAACGCTTGCTCAGATTGGTTTCATATTCTGCAGGCGTATAAACCATGGCTCTGCGGAACTTGCCCTGAGATGCAGCATAGTAAGATACCGAACGAACCTGACCCTGTGCTACTCCCTGCTGAGGACGATAGTAGTTGCCTTCGGCTCCCTCAGGAACCTCCAGCCCACTCGCCTCTCGGCAGCAGCCGAAATAAGTTTCGCTGGCAGGATCTACTACCTGTACACCATCCACATTCAGGAAATAATAGTGGAAGCCTACTACCAATGGGTCTGAAACACCATACCAGTCGCCGTCCAAATCCTTCTTCATAGGATACTTCTTTCCGCAGATGTCGAAGATAACCTGCTTTGCTTCCGGTGCATGTAGCTTGACATAGGCACGATGGTCTTTATCTACACGCGGATAGTTGGCATCAGGAATGATGCCGAGCAGAGAGAGCATCATGTTGGCATAGCGCTTACCCATGGTGCGATAGCTTTCGGCAATGAAATGCAATCCGTCGCCACGCTGCGGACAACCCTTGGAAGAGATGACGTGGGCAGTAGGGATGGTCTTTGCGATATCATCCACAATGGCGATATGCTGCCAGCAGCTGCCGCCCTGGTCTTTCTGAACGGTTTCGCCCACGAGCAAAGGTACATCTTCTGCCTTCAGGTGCAACTCTTTCAGAATATCGTTATACACGGTCTTCACCCGGTTGGGCCAGTTGACATCACCATTGTTGGTTTCTCCCTGATGCAGCAGGATACCCTTGATGACACCCTGCTTCTGGGCAATCTTGGCAAGCTCGATGAGTCGGGCGTATGGATTGCCGTTATACTGGGAAGCGAAGTTCTTCATCCAGTCGGGCTGCTTCTTCAAATACGCCTTGCAGGTGCGCTTGTCGAAGAGGTCGATGCTGGCGCCACCCACAGCCACGGTGATGGTTCCCACCTTGATGCTGTCTGGCAGGTTATCCACCATCTTTCTTCCGAAATAATCTACAGGAGTGAGGCCAGTACTAGGACGAGCCTGGGGAGGGACAGCGGTATGCCACTGTCCCTTTTTCCATCCTGCCTTCTCATCATCCACGGCATACATTGCCATGAATCTTGGATTTACTCCTGTCCGGTCGATGTCTTCAATGGCGGCATTGCCCTCCATGTTCGACTGTCCGAAACAGAGATAAATTTGAAAATTAGGATCGGGGCTTACATTGCCCCCATTACTTGCCTGTGTCCCCATAGGAAGGCACAGATTCATGAAAAGAGATGCGATAATTATTAAACGTCTCATTTGTTATATGTTAAATATCAATTATAAAGATGCTTTTGGATAAAAAAATTGGTCATGTCATCACGACACGACCAACCTTAACGACTAACATTTTTTTTCGGTTAATCTTTGTATGATAAAACCTAAAACTAATGTCTTTTAGAGTAATTACTTGGCTTCCTTCCAATATTCTGGAGCACCAAGACCTACAGCGAAGCCTGCGTATGTGTGCTTGCGGAGATAGTTGCTATCCCAAAGACCTGTAGGGCAACCTGCACGCCAACCTGAATCCTTAGGAGAATCAGTAGCACACCACTGAGTGATACCATACTGCTGAGCCTGTGGAATCAGCTCGAAGTACTTCTGGATGATGAATGTATAGAAGCTACGCATCTGCTTGTGCTGCTCCTCAGTCATCTTGTCGAAGGTAACAGAAGTACCAGCCTCATCCTCATAAGCCATATCAAGCTCAGAAATCTTGATGAGCTTACCTGTCTTAGCCAGCGACTTAAACATCTCTTCGATGTCGCTCTGAAGCTTAGCCTGCTTAGTTGCATCACCATAGCATGTTACGTGCATCTGTGTACCAATACCATCGATAACAACAGGCTCCTCTGCATTAGGATCTTCCCACAGACCAATCCAGTGGATCAAGCTATTCAGCTTAGCGTGCTGATCCCCGTAACCTTCCAAGTTGTAGTCATTGATAAAGAGCTTCAACTTAGATGGATCACCATTGTGCTCAGCAAAGCTCTTACGTGCATCTCTTACGGCTGTACGAACATAGTCGATATCACCGAGATAATCCTGCCAGTAGAAGCTATTGGCTACATCAGAAGCAGGAGCATTAGTTGCATGCTGCAACTCATTGAATCCATCAGCACCAACCTTACCAGAGATCGCCTCATTAACAACATCCCAAGATGTAACATAACCATCAGTAGCCTCCATCATACCATCAATCCAAGTTCCCATGGCAGTGGTAAGAGCATTTTTCTTCTCCTCATCTGTAAGAGGAATGGAGTTGAGATTCTTGACCTGACAAACCTTAACAGAATGTACATCCAAAGTAGCATCTGCTGTCTGTGGTTTCAAGATAATATCATAATTACCTCCAGCAATATTAGGCATCTGAAGTTTTACGTTATGACGACCAGCAGAAACAGGTACTTTTACAGTAATAGCCTGATCACTGGCACCCCAACCATTCTGCATAGTCAATTCTACTCCACTAGCATCCTTGGAAGAAGTCATATCCAAATAAACCACATAATTACCCTCAGAAAGCAGATTATCGCCACCTGGCATAACAAAGAACTGAGACCAATCTCCTGTTGGAACAAAATGGATAGCACCATTCACAACAGGAGGTTCACAACCACCCATTACATAGAATGGGAAAGGTCCATCTTTATAGGTTTGCTCATGAACTAGTTGTTCTACCTCTTTAGATGCGGCTGCAGAAGCCACCTTGATGGTACAGCCAGTCGGATTCCAACCATGAGCCGACTCTTTTGCAAAGTCTCCATTTTCAATAAGATTCTCATCAGAACCAGCTTTCGTCAACTTAAAGTCATCGCAAGAAATGGTTCCTCCTACGTTACCGAACACAAACTGAAGCTTATCAATAGGGAAATTGGCTGTAAACTCCCACTTCAAAGTAGAATAATCGTTAGTGATGTCATAATCTTCCATATACTGAACATCATTACTACCACCCCATTGGTTTTTATTATCACTTGCTTCCCAAATAGGCCAAGCAGCAAAAGTTCCACCATCCGAAGCCTTTACCTTAACGGTCATCACGTAACTTTGTCCCTTAACCAATGCCTTAGGCAACACATAACTAATCTGTTTATCCCATTTATTGGCACCAGCTTCGCCACAAGCAATCTCCAAGTACTTGTTTCCACCATTTGGATCAGGTGGCAACTCCTTATCCTTGATAAGATTTTTGAGGTACTTATTGGCTGCCTGAGAATGCCAAGCCAGCGTATGACCATAAATCGTCATATCTGCATCTTGCGCATTCTTGACGAACTCCTTGACTAACGAAAAATCCGTACTGCCATCATCTTTCACACAAGAAGACATTTTCATGGCATTACCAGCAGTCATTTCATTGAAATTGCTACCAGCAAGGCAATATACAAGTTCCTGCTTGTTGAATTCGGCTGCTTCGAGCGCAATGCCCAACTTAAAGTCGGGATTGCACTTGCCGGCAGCTTTCATATCTTCCACGTATTTCTTCAAAGGCTCGTAGTTATTCAGATACTGATAATCCTTCAAATTCTTGGTCATATCAGTTCTGTACTCCGAGAACTTGTCATCAGCACAAGAAGACAAAGCCAAGAGAGCCACCAAGCCTAAACCTAAATTAATATTTTTCAATTTCATAATAATCAAATTATTAGAATGACACTTATCTATCAAGAATATTACTTCTTGATATACTGAGGACGGAATTGAACAACACCATTGGTGTTACCACGAGTCTCGGCAACGAACTGATCGGATGTTTCCAAAAGAATACCTGAACCGAAATCAACCTTGTAATTGAGAGTCAGGATGTCACGATCCTTGTTACCCCAAGCCAACTTAGCTCCCTTTTCTACAAACTTTCCTGAACCAGAAGCAGTCATGCCCTCTGTATCAGAAGTAACGGTACAATTACCATTATCATCGAACGTAAGTTTCAAGTTGCAAGAGACCTTTGAGCCGTCAGCTTTATTTACAGATACTACGAAATTACATTCCTTCAAACTCTTGGTTGTAATGTGACTCACTTCATCCTTTTCAAGAGTTGCACCTTCACGCTTTACCTCATGAGTTTGTCCATTCTCTGTAATCTTGTCAGTTCCTCTACGGAAATAATAGCCATCCCATGGATTCATAAACCTAACGCAATAAAGGATATAATCCTTAGGAGCAACAGACCAAGCTGAAGCATCAGTACGAACAGGAGTTGTACCTGCAACGAAAGGAGAACCCGAAAGAATATGATCGGCTCCCACCATTTCCTTGATGCAAACTGGGATTACATAGGTATTCTTTGCACAATCTGAGTCAGCAAAAAAAGCATCCTCCAACTTAACCTGAAGACGTCCCTGCAATTTTCCATTATACGCAACCGTCTTGGTAGGAATTGTATAATAATTGCTAGGCATTGGCTTTACAGGAGTGACTCCATCCTCAAAATACAGATTGTCACACAATGAATTATCAACATCTACATTCAATGTGATGTTTTTTCCATTATATGCTCCACCCATTGTAGATACGATATACAATACATGATTGTTATCATCCGTATTATCGCGATTCTCATCATTGCCTAAAACTACAGAACGTTCGATATACTGATAAGGATAATATACAGTAGTACCGCCCTCATAATCAGGAAATTCTTGGTTGCCATTCTCACAAGAGTTAAAGCCTAAAGCCAAGATTCCCAATGCAGCCATGGACAAATATTTGCTTATCTTCATTGTTTTCATCATTTTAAATGTTAGTCGTTATTTTTTACTTCCCAGCCCTTGTTCTGCTGCAAGTTGCTCCACTTCAACATTTCGCTCTGTGGGATAGGACCGTAATACATGTAATCTTTATAGCTGCGATCCTCAACCTTCATGTCTTTGTATGATGGGACACCAGCCTCTGAAGTGATTTCAATACCACGCACAGCCTCATTTAGAGGAGCTTTCCAACGGCGAAGGTCACTAAAGCGCTTATTTTCAAAACAAAGTTCCAAACGACGCTCGTTGCGAATCAACTCACGCATTTTCTCTTTGCTACCAGCGCACTCCTCCAAGTATGGATCCTCACCAGACTCGCCAATTCCGGCACGCTGACGGATTGCCTTGATTACATCGTAAGCTGAGTAGTTGTGAGATCCCTTATCCTGTGGTCCCCAAGCCTCGTTGGCAGCCTCAGCGTAATCGAGGAATATCTCAGTATAGCGAATATACACAGGATAATGATACTGAGCATTCTTTGAATTAGGGTCAGGATTACAATCCTCACGCAACAGCTTTTTCATGTAATAGCCTGTACGAGTAGAATTGGAAATCTTATTCAAACCATCATTGTTATTAGCCGTCGTAATGTCTGTATGAATGGTCTTTCCCTTATAAGTACTACCATCATGAATGATATAAAGGTCAAGACGAGGATCTCGATTGCTGTAAGGATTCAACTTATCATACTCAGAACGAGCATCGTTGATAGGATAACCATTTACAGCAGGGAATGCATCGACCAGATTCTGAGTTGGGTTGATTCTACCCTTACCATAAAGAGATGGAGGGAAATTATCTGACTCTTGGTTCAGACCAAGATCCCAGTCATCAGCACCATTGGTACGACTGCCACGCCAAAGAATTTCAGCAGGACAAGCACCTGAGCCGAGCGCATCGATTTCCTTGGTTTGCATAAACCAATTATTACCTGTTTTAGACAAACCATTCACACCATTGATACGGTCAAGAACGATAGCTGCATCGTCAGCAGCCTTAGCATAATCCACGTTTGTACCTTCAGAGAAAGCAGGACTAGCTGCAAGCAAAGATACCTGTGAGCGAATAGCCTCAGCGATACGACCGCTGATACGACCACGCATAATGGTACCAAACACACGGTTGTAGTCTCCTGCGGTCTTTACTCCGATTTCCTTATACTTGGCAGGAACAGCGTTATCATCTGTCAAATCATTGTAATCAAGAGGGAGAAGCTTGGCAGCCTCGTCCAAATCGCTATAGATTTGATCCAAGCACTCCTGGAATGTATTACGTGGCTTGTTGAAATCATCAGTAGAAGTCTCTGGTACTGTCAAATTAGGAACGCCAAGCAGTTTGCCATCGGCTGTCCATCCACCATGATTCATCAAAAGATAATACAAGTTGAGAGCTCTCAAAGCATAAGCTTCACCTTTACGGCTATCACAATACATCTTACGGGCATTCTCATCCTTTGCCCAGTTTACCTTATCTACCTCCTGAAGGAAGATATTGAGATATTGGATACTAGCACGACCACTTGTCCATTTAGACATAGGATCGTTATTAGCAGTCCAAGAACCTGTAGCCATCTTGAGATAGCCATTTGTCAAGTCATTGCTTACAGCGTCATCTGTAGCAACATCAGTAACACTCTTGGTATTGTAAGGAAGCATCGCATAACCATATCCCAATAGTCCCTGAGCGTATGTTGGCTCATTGTAAATCTCATCCAAGCCACGGTTGTTTTCCTCTGCAGGCTCGAAAAGATCTGAGCAAGAAGCCAAAGTAAGCGACATTGCTGCTAATATAAATATATTTTTTACTTTCATTTCTTTCTACATTTTAAAATGATTAGAATGTTGCCTTCACACCTATATTATAATAGCGTGTCTGAGGCGCAGACCCAACGTTCATCTCTAAGACTTCGCGCTCTCCTGAAATGGTAAGCAAGTTAGCTCCGCTTACGTATGCCGACAACCCCTTAAGCCATGTCTTTTGGAACAAAGTACTAGGCAAGTCGTAAGTTACCTGGACCTTAGCCAAGCGGAAAGCATCTGTCTTGTACATCCAGAAGTCTGATGTCTGGAAGTTGTTGTTACCATCAAGAGATGTCAAACGAGGATAGGTTGCAGTCTCTTTGTTTTCCTCTGTCCATCGGTTACGAACTACAGCAGAATATTTGCTATCGCCCTTTACCCACCAATAAGAATTGTTCTTGACTCCCCAAGCACCGAAGTTACCGGTACCAAGAGCGAAGAAGGTAAAGTTCTTCCACTTAGCTGTAAGATTGACACCAAGCGTGAATGGTGCTCCGTACCAACCACCCTTACCCAAGAAGACTTGGTCGTATTGGTCAATTTTATTATCACCATTTACATCCACATACTTGATGTCACCAGGTTTAACTGTTCCACCAAAATAGCTTTGGTCTGGAGAATTTTTGATTTCCTCCGGGCTTTGGAAGAGACCTGCGCTCTTGTAGCCCCAAATGCCATCAAGTGCCTTTCCTTGTCTGTTCTGATACTGCTCTACGTTGTTCTCATCTCGTTTGGTAGCCTTGGTTGTATAGTAAGTACCTGTCACACCAAGTGAGAGATCCACATCACCTACCTTCTTATTGAAGTTGGCTGCGAAATCAAATCCTACTCTACGATTATTGTTGTAATTAAGTACAGGCATAAACGAAGCCGCTGGATAACCAGTATTCAAATGAGATGGATAGAATGTTGGCGAAGAGATGAGATAACCCTCCATCGAATTGATGAAGAAACTTGCATCCAATGTCACCAATTTCTGCCACAAGGATGTCTTGAAATTCAGAGACAACTCTTTGCGCTTGATAAAATCAAGGTCTTTGTTCTCACCTCTTAATGAATAGGTGTATTTATCGCTAGATCCATCATACCATCCATAGCCGTAAGCAGAAGTCCAAATACTCTGATAGAGATAGTAGCGATTGTCACCATTTGCTATATCAATATCCTCATTGATAATACTACCTGATACACTAATCATCATGTCATCTACCACCTTGGAATTCTTCAAGAAAGACTCATTCTTGAGTCTCCAACCCAAAGAAAGTGATGGTGAGAGAGCCTCACGATGACCTGGAGCCAACTGGGCAGAGTGAATGGCAGCTAATCCTAAATCTGCGTAATACTTCTGGGCATAATTGTAAGAAGCATCGAATGCAAGATTGGCACTAGAGTTCTTGTGATACTGTCCAGATTTCGACTGCTGGAAGCCAGAAGCTATCAACATTGCCGACAGATTGTGAACCTTGTTGAAAGTATTGTTGTAGTTTAACTGACCAGAGAAAAACATGGTCTGGTTATCTGTACTTCCGCTGATGTTCTGGTTGCCAGACTTTTTATCCTCACCTTCCTTCTTCAATGCGACAATCATATCCTTGCCATCGATGTTAGCCCATGTTGGGATATAAACAGCATAGCTATTATCGAAAGAAGTATTATAAGAGGTGGCATAGTCAACTGCGAAATGAGTCTCGAAAGACAAGCCCTTCAACACCTTGTGCAAGTTGATATTGACACCCGTATCAAACTGGAATTGACGACTAGTAAATTTACTACTTCCTGCAGAATAGATATCAGCAAAAACATTAGAGGAGTTTGCCTGAGTACCAGCAAGGAAGTATTTGCCATCTACCAACTTCGCAACGCTCATCAAGTCCCAAGCAGCCTTAGCATTAGGGGCTATCATATCTGTGGAGATAAGAGGAGCTGCATTCTGTGGAAAATTAGGACGCCAAGTAGCAGCAGCTTCCCAGTAATTACCCTTTGCAGAATGAGAATCATAGAAGGTTGCACTGGAGTTGACCCAAGCCTTAATATCATCAGTAATGTCTATATCCACATTACCACGAACGCTGAAGCGCTGGGTATTATTATTCTTTGCCTCACCAAACTTGAAATAATCGCCCTGGCGATAATAGTTGATATTGCTATAGAAATGAGCTCGCTTACCACCACCGCTGATTTCTGCAGTAGCCTCATAACGGCTGTTCACCTTTCTGAGATAATCAGAAGAATAGAAATCGAGATTAGGATAACGATAAGGGTTCAAACCTGCTCCATGATTATAGATGTCCTCAGTAGAATAAAGTTCAGACAGACCATCATTACGACGAGCCTCGTTATAGAGAGTCATATACTCTGCACTGCTAAGATACTCAGGATAAGACGTTGCTACATTCAAACCTGCATTAGCCTGCACCTCGACCTTCAAGCCGTCATTATGACCACGCTTGGTGGTTATGACTACAGCACCCTTGGCAGCCTTGCTACCATAGAGCACTACAGCCTGCGCACCCTTGAGGAAAGATATCTGTGCAATCTCACTTGGTTGAACGTTGTTAGCTTCACGAGGCACACCATCTACCAAGACGAGATAACCAGCGTTGTCGGCATCCATACCCCAGAGAGAATTGCCATTCCAACCACCTACATAACCTTGCATATTGTCGAGGCTATAAGTATGGTAGTTCTTCTTCATCAAGTTCTCTACATCGACTACAGACACACCGCCCAAGAGGTCATCCTTGGCTACCTTTCGGTAAGCCACCTGAACCATCTCCTTGTCGGCACTGGCTGTGTCGGATTCGCTTGTCTGTGCAGTCTTGGCATTGGCACCAAGAGGAGCCAAAGCCACGAGACTTGCTACAAAAAGCTTATAATTATATGATTTGAATCTTGAATTCATACTATCATTATTCATTTAGTATTACTAATTTATAATTTTAAACCTTACCAGCCAGGATTTTGATTAAACTCTGGATAGAGCTGAGTCTCCTTGATTGGCAATGGGAACCAATAGTGCTTGGCATCGAAATTACGAGTCAATATCAACTCTCTGCGATAATTGGCAACCTCAGCGTCCTTAGGATCATTCTCCGTATAGAAGTCTGGACTTTCCACACGGTCAAACTCCTGTGAGAATTTTTGATTATATGGTGCCTCTGTCAGAAGCAACCAACGCTGCAAGTCACAAAAACGGAATCCTTCGAAAGAAAGTTCTACCTCACGCTCACGACGGACCTCGTCCATGAACTTATGGCTGTCTGCAACAAATTCTGGAGCAACATGACCTGCACCACAACGGTCGCGAAGTGTATTAATTGCATCTTCTGCGGTCTTACCAAAGTTTGAAGACTTGCCAGTAGCACCACCGAATGCAGCACAAGCCTCTGCATACATCAAGTATATGTCTGCAAGACGCATATATGGCAAATAGCAGTGTAAAGCTGAACCCCAGTCGTAATCTTTATCCACTTCATTACAAGTATGAGGCACCAACTTCTGAATGAAATAACCCGTACGGCTTGCATTTGCTATTGGGCGCATATTACCACCCGTATATAATTGGCAATACTGTAAATCTGCATACTGACCAGGTGTTCCGTTCAAATACTTAAAACCATCGAAGACGATATCGTGGTAGAAACGGGGATCACGATTTTTGAAAGGATGGGTAGGGTCGAAACCAGACTTTGGATTGAGTACATACTGACCATTCTCAACCAAATAGATTGGTTCTCCGTTAGCCATTCCATAAGCCTCTACAAGGTTGGCTGTAGGTTGGTGAATGACATTATCTCGATCAACTACTTTCTGTACCTTAGGGCCAAAGACCTTAGAGGTGTTCCAGTTAGAGCCATTGAAATCAGCAGATGGACCACGGAAGATAGCTTCAACCGTTCCAGGCATTTTCCAGTTCTGCTTCTTGGTATAGAATATATCAGAAAAACAGCTATTGGCATCATCAGATTTCTCATGATTGTAGATGTCTTTGTACTTAAACTCTGCCAATGCATATTGTGTCTGACCAGCTTCCACAAGAGAGAGCAGTTCACCAAAAGCCTCAGCTGCCTTCTTAGCATATTCTTGATCATAATCATAAGTCTTGCCATTCTTGCTGGCACCAGTCTGCGCACCATTCTTCATCAAAGGACTAGCAGCCCAAAGATAGGTTTTACCAAGATAACCAAGAGCCATGATCTTATTGATGCGAAGATCATTCTTACCTTGTGTGGCAGCACCTGCAGAAGTCTTATCCCAATTAATAGGCAACAAATCGGCAGCCTTGCGGAAATCTGCTGCCGCTTTATCAGCGCATTCCTGATAAGAAAGGCGTGGTAAATTCAGCTCGGCATTGGCATCGAGATAAGTATCCACATAAGGCATACCACCAAAATACTCCATCATTTCCTCATGCCACCATGCACGGAAGAAATAGAGCTGACCCTCTATCAGTTTTTTCTCTTCAGCACTTCCAGTCACAAACTTGTCGATATTCTGTAAACCGAGATTACATTTTCTGATGCAATACCACGCATGGTTCCAAATACCGTGTGCGAACTTATCTGTGGAAGTAGAAGAACCATCACGCTTTAGCCAGTTACCAGTAGATTCCCATGCACGGAAGTTACCTAAATCAACCTGATGGGTCATTCTATTATCAGCCTCAGGATTGAAGATTTCATCATCACCCCAGTTCCATGAAGGACACCAGTTACATTTCTCTTTATCAGGGATACAGTTGTATATTTCCTCAACGAAACCTTGGAAATTACGGAAATTGGCAAAGGCATCGTCTGCAGAAACTGTTGAGTCTGGCTCCTTGTCCAAGTAGTCTTGACAAGAACTCAGCGAAGTACCGAGAGCCAGCGAGACGCATCCCGTCAACAATAATGTCTTTATCTTATTTTTCATCTGAATATTTTTTTTTATAATTACAATGAGAATTTAACACCTAAGTTGAAGCGGCGAACCGTAGGGTATGCTCCCATCCAGCCACCACCACCGAGGTTTGCCTCACGGTCATCAGGCATACGAGTCCAGAGCCAGAGGTTATTACCATTCAAGTAAATCTTGAGGTAGTTTACGCCTAATGCCTTAATCCAACCCTTGGTCCAGGTATAAGCAATCTCGACATTCTTCAAACGAATGTAAGAGCCATCATACATATACTGTGTACCATAGGTGTAACTTGAAGCAGTGGCACCCCAACGAGGGAGGATACATTCTGCATTGCTTTGATTCTTATTCCACCAAGTACCGGTATCATAAACATTATCAAGCATATTACCAAAGCTTGTCAATGATACGTCACGGGTCACATCAGTTACTCCATAGAACTGAGCGAAAGCAGAGAAGCCTTTCCATTCGAAACCAACAGTAGCATTATAGGTGTTCTGCGGACTACTGCTATAACCTACAGGAGCCGAGTCCTTGCTATCAACAACACCATCACCATTGAAATCAACAATGTAATAGTCACCAACCAAACGGTGATTGTCATTGGAGTCGTGCGCCGGAGAACCAATCAAATCATCAATATTATTGATAAAGCCCCTATCTATATAAGAGCGATACTGATTCATGGAAAATCCTGCCTCCTTTTGATAATTTGGAGTAAGGATGGCATCATCCTTCAAAATTACCTTATTCTTGGCATGGGTCATATTGAAATTACCCCAGAGTCGCAAGCCATTAGCAAACACCTTATTAAGTTTCAATTCCCACTCGTAACCACTGGTACGAACCTTACCTTTATTAATAGTAGGCGCTGTCGTTCCGAAATAAGAAGGAACAGAACGGTTGGAGCCGAAAATCAAGATGTCATTACGACGATCACAGAAGAAATCCAAAGAACCAGTAATCAAGCCTCCCAAGAAACCATAATCAATACCGAAGTTGGTTTTCTTAACTGTTTCCCATTTCACATTATCATTTCCAAGAGTGTTCTGTCGATACCATGTATAGATGCTCTCTGTATGGTCGAGATCCATAGTACTCTTGCCGCCATACGCCCACTGACTCATATACAACCAGCGACGAGTAGAATCAAATGGGTCACCTATGTTGTCATCACCAATCTCACCATAGGAAGCACGGAACTTCAACATATCGACGATGTGCTTGTCACGAAGATACTTCATGAAGTTTTCCTCAGTAATGGTCCATCCGATAGCACCTGAATTGAAGAAGGCAAAACGATTGTCCTTGCTGAACTTTTCTGATCCGTTATAGGCACCATTATACTCGATGTTGTAACGACCTGCATAGCTATAGGTAGCACGGAACGCCCAGTCCTCACGGTAACTTGGCATCACACTACCACGTGCATTCTCCTGACGTGAGAACAAGCCCATGGCTGATACATCATGCTGTCCATACTTGCGAGCCCAGTTGAGCTGCAACTGATAGTAGAGGTTGCGAACAGTCTGGTTATTATCTACAGAACCACCTTCCGTTGACCAGTTCACACCTTGCTGCCAATCAAACTTGTTCTGTCCTTCAAGTTCTTTACCATAAGTAACCTGACCTGTTTCAGGATCAATATACTTAGTCTGGGCTTCATTATTCAAGTCATTGATACCTCGTCCTGTCTCAACAAAAACATTATCCCAAGAGATAGTACCACGGAAATTTAAGCCTTTGGTTATGAAATCCAATTTCTGCTCAAGGGTAAAGTCTGTATTGATACGAGTGGTTGTAGCCTGTGCTGTACCACCGATAGCAAGATTCTGTGCAGAGTTACTTACATTGGAAGCAGCTGGATAGAATCCCCATGTGCCGTCAGAATATTGTGGCAAGAACACATCTGGGGCGATGTTATAAGCACCAGCCCACTGCTGACCAATCTGCCACTCATCAAATTTCATGTTACTCCAAGGAGCTTTTCTTACGCCATTGCTACCAGCCACATTTACCTTCAAAGTAGTGCTACTAGTGATGGCAAAGTCCAAGTTACTACGAACATTGATACGATTGTATCCATAGCCAGAGTTGTAGTTACGACCATTGTCATACACACGGAAGAGGTCACCCTCATGCACGAAATCAGCAGAAGCGAAGTACTTAACGAATTTTGTACCACCACTCACGTTCACGTTGGCATTATAAGACATAGCAGACTTTTTGAAAAGTGCATCCTGCCAATCCACATTGGCATAACGTTCACGCTGCTCCTGCGTAGTCTGGTTTCGATAGTTGTCTATAAAAGACTGAGGACGAAGATATGAAACACCTTCAGGATAAATGCCCAGTTCACGCTCTACCACTTGGTTGCGAAGCATCAACGCATCATAAGAGTCGTACTTGTTAGGCAACTTAGAAGGAGCTTTCAACGTAGCATTGAAACCAACGTCAATCTTAGCCTTGCCTTCCTGACCACGCTTGGTGGTAACCAAGATGACACCATTGGCTCCCTTCACACCATAGACTGCAGTAGCAGAAGCATCCTTCAGTACAGAGATGCTCTCCACAGAAGAGATGTCCACGCTGCTCAGAGGACGTTCAATACCATCAACGAGAACGAGAGGGTCGGAATTGTTCCATGAACTAGAACCACGGATGATAATCTGAGGTTCCTCCTCACCAGGCATACCATTACCTTGGATTGTAACAACTCCTGGGAGGTTACCTGTCAAGGCTGAACCAACGTCGCTGACACCAGCTGCACGCTCCAAAACCTCACCAGTAGTCTGGGTGATGGAACCTACGACAGATGCCTTCTTCTGCTGACCATAACCAACGACTACAACTTCGCCGATGGCGTTGTCGTCTTCGAGGGTAAGTTTGAACTCTCTCTTCGCACCTACCTTTACTTCCTTGGTCTTCATACCTACGTATGTAAATACGAGGGTAGAATTCTCTGAAGGAACACTGATACTGAAATTACCATCTAAGTCGGTGACAGCACCGACACCGGGATTTCCCTTTACTTTTACAGTGGCACCTATCAGAGGCTCACCTGTACCGTCAACAAGATTACCCTTGACCTGGATCTTCTGTGCCTGAGCATTCAGGCTGCAGAAAGCTCCCACCAAGCATAAGGCTGCTGTCCGTTTCATTGTTAACACTTGTTCAATCATGTTCTATTCATTTTTGATTTATGTTTTATAGTTTATGCATTCACATATTTATATGATTGTCTATTCACGGGTGCAAAGATACTTGTTTCATTTCAGATACACTTTGTCTCTTGTAACAGATACTTTGCCGTTAATAACAAACTTTGTAAGAACGAGTCTTTCCGCCCTTTAACAATTGTTTTGCTACATAAAGACCTTTTTCAGGTTTATTCACTTTTACACCAGCTATATTATAATAATAGGTGGCGATAACTTCTTCATCGTTCACATTCTGCTCAATTCCCGTATCCGTCTGTTTCATGTACCATTCCTTGTACCAGTTCATGCAGGCATAGCCGCAGCACTCTTCAAAGAGTTTGTGCTTCTTGGCATTCTGGAAGCCCGGTATTACCTTGCCCGTCTTCAGATACTCGTCTATGTCGTAATACTCCTGAGGATGGGTAAGGGTCATACCGATGTTGCCGTAATGGTCGTGCACTGCCTTCCATGCCAAGCCCCATTTCGAGGTGGATGCCGTTGCCCAGCTGCCCAGGTTTGGCTGAGTCCACTGACCCCATTCGTTGTAGTGACCTTCGCTCGCCTTGTCAGGATCTTCCGGACTCCAGTCTATCTCCGTTACCATGATAGGCTTCGTCTCTACCATCGGCACCTGACTCTTGAAGTTGCGGATAAAGGTATCGTGATTGCAGTTCTTGTCGGTCATGTTGCCATACCAGCCGGAATATACATGTACGGCATACGAGAAATTATCCTCACTGTCAGTGATAGGATACTTGGCGTAATTCTGATACTGGCTCTGATAGCCCGCACCCGGCACCCAGATGATGCCCTTGAAGCCCTGAGCGCGAATCTCGTCAACCACCGGCTGGAAGTAATCATGCAGTGCTTTATCCGAATTAGAGCCATCACTCAGATGAACCCTCACCGGCTCGTTGGCAAGCTCGATGGAGATGATGCCTGAGTTCTGCCGGATATACTCATCGGCAGCAAAGGCCTTCCATATCGACTTCAAGTAGCGGTTGTACTTATCGCCTACGCTGATGTCGCCAGGACATACACCCGGTGGACGCACGATGACGTAGAGTCCGTGGGCGATGGCATCCTTAATTAATGGGATATAGAGTTTCTGGAGATAGAGGCGATAGCGCGCCATGTTGAATGCCGAGATATCGGCCTCGTTCTCTGCCTTCTTCGATGGATCGTTGGTCCAGCAGGGATCCATGTGCAGACGGAACACGGTGCAGTAAGCCCCCTGCTCCTTGTCGGTGATGGCAGCAAACTGCTTGGAGAAATATTCCAGGCAAGGCTGGATGTCGGCTTCCGAATAGTCAGCCTTCCACTGTTGCCATCGCCAGCCGTTGAAGTAGCGGTTGGGCGTATCCATCACACCATGCAGCACCACGGTCTTGCCGTTGGCATCAACCAGATTCTTGCCTTCTACACGCAGAGCCGGCAAATTTCCGTCAGCTTGCGGGTCAGCCTGACTGGCAGCCGCATTCCCCACCATTGCAAACATCGCAAGAGCCAGGGATATGAAAAAATTCGTTCTGTTCATGTTATTTTATTTTTAGATTTTATCACTTTTCCAAATTGTCAATTAATTATTAAGCCCGAAAAACAATCTTAGTTACCTTTAAAGAGAATGGCGCGTATCCCTACGCACCATTCCTAGAAAACCAATTAATCATGATCTTTTCAATCATAAATATGTTCATTTTTAAATTGAACTCAAATGCAATCAACCTAATTTTCTAAAAAAAACATCAAACTAACTAAAACCATTCTAACTAAAATCATTCAAAAAACTGCTGTTTCGCATATTTCACAATAAACATAACCTAATGTCAATGCAAAATTGACTCTTTTTGATGGTGCAAAGGTATCAGAAAATCGGGAAATAGGCTTTATCCTGCGTAACCGATAGTTTATGAAGAGTTTAGTCGTGCAACATATACTTTCCGTCATGTAACATCACCTGATAATAAACACCCAAAGGCATATTATTTGTTTCCTGCAATCAAAAAAAGAAAGAATTATTGGGATATTCCAACTAAAAATCGTACTTTTGCAAGCAGAAAATAACACTATATAAATATAAACAAGAAACATGAAAACTATAAGCCAATTAATCATCACGATGATGATTTGCCTCTTCTCCATCCAGACATGGGCACAGAGCGGCAAACTCTTCAACACGGACAATCAGCTCTCGAGCAACCTCGCCACGCAGGTGTTCCAGGACAAGAGCGGATTCATCTGGATAGCCACCCGCAACGGTTTGAACAACTACGATGGTTACCACATCAACGTAATAAAGAAGGATATGTCAAATTTTTTAGGCCTTAACAGCAACTACATTAATAGCATTGCTCAAGACGAGAAGGAACATATCCTGCTAGGTACCAACAACTCTCTATTGGAATTTACGGGAAGCGAATTCCTAAAAATCCCTATGCTCGATTCCAAAGGCGAAGAACTCGCCACCTACGTAAAGCAGGTATATCCCCTAAAGAATAAAGACGTAGCCGTGGCTACATCCGGTTATGGCATCATGCTCAAAAAGCAGGATGAACAAAAATGCCATGCCATGAAGGGAGAGGTGGAAAAACTGAAATATATCCACAAACTCCTGGAAGATAAACGAGGCAGACTCTGGATCATCACCGAAGACGGAAAACTCTACCGCAAGGAAACAAACGGTAGAGTCACCTTCCACTTTGCCGGTACCGAAGGCGTGGACGCACAGGATATCCAGCAGGACGCCCTGGGCAACATCTATCTCGCCAGCAAGAACCAGGGCGTACATCTGCTCAGGGCAGGAAGCAACGTCTTTACCCGAATCAGCAGCATCGGAAACCTGCCCATCGACAACATCTATATCAGCCGCAACAACAAGCTCTATATCGGCTGCGACGGACTGGGCATCTATGTATATGACCCTCAGACCGGATTCCTGCAGGATAACCCTCTCTTCAGCCGACTGGTGAACCTGGCCAAGAGCAAGGTAACCAGCATCATAGAAGACTATCAGGGCAACATCTGGGTGAGCATGCTGCAGAAAGGTGTGTTCATGCAGAGCAACATACAGAACGACTTCAACTATATGGGCTTCCGCCTGGGCAGCCGCAACGTGATTGGCGAAAACTGCGTTACCAGCCTCAGCATCAACCAGGGCAACCAGGTGTGGGTGGGTACCGACAAGGATGGCCTATACCTATTTAATATAGCAACCCGCAGCGTAGAGGGACATTTTCTGAACCAAAGCACCGTGCTCACCCTCTGTAAGGACCAGCAGGGCAGAACCTGGGTGGGAACCTATACCGACGGTCTGGGCTATTTGGATGCAGCCGGAAGCTTCCACCCCGTTGATTTGGGCATCAGCAAGTCGGTGGGCATCTTAGATATCAAGCAAGACCCACAGGGCAACATCTGGATAGCCACCATGGGCGAAGGTCTCTTCTGCCTGCAGAAAGACGGAAGCCGAAGGAACTACAAGGCTAAATATGGTGCAGATAACAACCTCAAGGTCAACAGCCTGCCCAACGATTACCTCATCAAGATGGCCTTATCAAAGGATGGCAACCACGTGTATATAGCCACCTCTGTGGGACTGGCGTGCCTCGACCGCAAGCGAAACAGCTGGGTTTCCACCTTCAAGGGCATCAACTGCCTGAACAAGAACAGTTTTTCGCACTGCGTGTTTGTAGATAGCAAAGACCACGTATGGTATGGCACCGAGGATGGAGCCTTCTGCTTTGACTTCAGAAAGGGAATTGAGCCTAAACATTATTCCACAGCCCAAGGACTCACCGACAACGGTGTGGCGAGTATCACAGAAGACAACAAGGGCAAAATATGGCTGGGTACAAACAGCGGACTCAACATGCTGAACCCCAAGGATGGCAGCATCATCAGGTTTTATACCGAAAGCGGACTGCAGAGCAACGAGTTCAGCGATGCTTCCGTATGCACCACCCAGGATAAGAAGGTGATTCTGATGGGTGGCTCTGGCGGAATCAACTGGTTCCAGGCCGACCGGGTAAAGCAGCACCCATGGCAGGCAAAGGTGGTTATCTCGGGCTTCGTGGTCAACAACAAGGCAGTGACCCCAGGCATGGAGTCGGGCAGCTATACTATCACGGACAGCTGGGTAACTGTGGCACGGGAATTCAATCTCTCGCACGATGACAACACCTTCTCCCTGCAGCTCTCTACCCTCACCTATAATAATGTGGAGCAGATAAGATACGCCTACAGCATCAACGGCGATGCCTGGCGCACCGTTCCAGCCGGACAGAACGAACTTGCCTTCTCGCACATGGCTCCCGGCAGCTACAAATACCGCATCAAGGCCATCTGCAACGGCTACGAAACACCGGTGAAGGAGTTCACCATCATCGTTCACCCAGCCTGGTATGCCAGCATCTGGGCAAAGCTCTTCTATCTGCTGCTCCTCATAGCAGCCATCATGCTCTACCTGCGCCACCGCAAGCGCCAGATGGAAGACCAGCTCATCCTGCAGCAGCACATCCACGCCGAAGAGATGGGCGAGGCGAAGATCAAGTTCTTCATGAACATCAGTCACGAAATCCGTACGCCATTGACACTGATTATCACCCCATTGCTCTCCCTGATCAAGGAAGACAAGGAGCCTCATCGTCATGGCATCTACGAGATTATCCGAAAGAACTCGGAACGTATCCTTCACCTCATCAACCAGATGATGGACCTCAGAAAGATTGACAAGGGACAGATGGTAATGCGTATGTGCAAGACCGATATGGTTTCGTTCATCAATGAAGAATACGACCTTTTCAAGCAGCAAGCCATTGCCAAGAGCATCGACTTCGAATACCAGCATGACTGCGAAGAGCTTCCTGTATGGATAGACCGCAACAACTTCGACAAGGTGATAATTAACACCCTCTCGAATGCCTTCAAGTTTACCCCTACGGCAGGCCACATCCTTCTCTCGCTCACCCACACCGACCACCATGCCTACATAAGCATCAAGGACAGTGGCATCGGTATTCCAAAAGATAAGCTGGAAACCATTTTCCAGCGCTTCTACCAGACCCCTGCCGACCCTAGCGACCGCAACGTCGGTACGGGCATCGGTCTCGACCTGACCCGTTCGCTCGTAGAACTGCACTACGGCACCATCTCTGCCCGCAACAACGAGGGCGAGAAGGGAAGCAAGTTTGAGCACGGAAGCGAGTTCATCATCCGCATTCCATTGGGCAAGGATCATCTCAAACCAGAAGAGATCATCGAGGAAGAAGAGATGAAGAAAGAGCAGAATAATGAACTTGCTGAAGCAGAACAGGAAGAACAGCTGGCAGAAAACAATGACCAACCAGCCGAAACCTTGAACAATTCCGATACTACCCCAGCCTCTGCCAAGGGAGCCAAGGCAGAAATCGTGATTGTGGAAGACGAAGAGGATATTCAGGAATACCTGAAAGCACAGCTCTCCAGCGACTTCAAGATTCGCACATACCCTAACGGAAAGGTGGCGCTGAACGAGATTCTGAAGAATAAGCCAGACCTTGTCATCAGCGACATCATGATGCCGGAAATGGACGGAACCACCCTCTGCGCCAAGCTGAAATCAAACATCAACACCAACGATGTGCCTATCATCCTGCTCACTGCCAAGAGTAGAGAGGAAGACCAGCTGGAAGGATTGCAGACCGGTGCCGATGCCTACATTCTGAAACCGTTCAACATGGACATTCTGCACCGCAACATCATCAACCTGCTCACCGTGCGCCGCACTTTGCGCAATAAGTTTACGGGCAATGAAAGCCAGAATCACCAGGTAGAACAAATAGAAATGCAGACACCTGACAATTCCCTGATGCAACGGGTGATGGAGGTTATCAACGAAAACATCAACGATTCCGACCTGAGTGTGGACATGATAGCACAGAAGGTGGGCATCAGTCGTGTACACCTGCACCGCAAGATGAAGGAGCTGACCAACCAGACGCCACACAGCTTCATCCGCAACATCCGACTGCAGCAGGCAGCCAAATTGCTCAAGGATGGCAAGCAAAGCATCACTGAAGTGATGTACGCTTGCGGTTTCTCCAATTCCGCAAGTTTCAGCACCATGTTCAAGAACCTCTATGGCTGTTCTCCTAGAGAATACATGCAGAATGCCATGAAGAAATAAAGATGATACACAATAGAAAAAAGAATATGTAACAAAAACAAAGCTTTATGAAACTTTGAAAAAAGTCTTGGTTACATTTCACAATGAAAGATTGCAAATAAAGCCGTAACTTTGCAGCGGAAAAAACAGTATGGATTCTCATCCCTGTTTTTCCGCTGCATTTTTTTATCTTATTGTATAATCTTTAAAAGTCAACTATCATAATGAAGAAATTAGCAATCTTATCGCTTTCGATGATGCTTGCTGCAGGAGCGCAGGCACAGACAGCAGACTTCGACTACTTCAAGTATGCCGGCAATGATGCCCGATTCAATGTCCAGATAGACAAGACGCATCAGTACTACAACCCTATATTGGCAGGATTCTATCCCGACCCATCTCTCTGCCGCGTAGGTGACACCTATTATCTGGTGAATTCTTCCTTCACCTTCTTCCCAGGTGTGCCTCTCTCTACCAGCAAGGATTTGGTAAACTGGACTCCTGCCGGTCATGTGCTCACCCGCCAATCGCAGGTGCCTCTGAAAGGACAGCAAGTATCAGCCGGCATCTTCGCACCAGCCATCAGCTACAACAAGAAGAACAAGACCTTCTATATGATTACCACCAACGTGGGAGCCGCAAACTTCTTCGTCAAGTCCAAGGACCCATCCAAGGGTTGGAGCGAACCTATCTATCTGAAGAAGATTGACGGCATCGACCCTAGCTTCTTCTTCGATGACAACGGAAAGGGATACATCGTGCATAACGGTCCGGTAGCTGGTGGTGCCGACTATGAGGGCCAGCGTGCTATCCGCTGCTTCGAATTCGATGTGAAGGGCGACAGCATCAAGGGCGATTTCAAGGAGATTCTCCGTGGCGGAACCCATGTAGAGGCTCGTCCTATCTGGATTGAGGGTCCTCACCTCTTCAAAAAGGGCAAGTTCTATTATCTGATGTGTGCAGAAGGTGGTACAGGCGGTTGGCATAGCGAGGTGATTCTCCGCGCCAAGAATCCAATGGGTCCTTGGGAGGAATGCCCAAACAACCCTATCCTTACCCAGCGTACCGGACTCGATCCTAACCGCAAGGACCCTGTATCAAGTGCCGGCCATGCCGACATCGTAGAAGATGGCAAGGGTAACTGGTGGGCTGTATTCCTGGCTTGTCGTCCATACGAAGAAGATATGTATAATACAGGCCGCGACACCTATCTCCTGCCGGTAACCTGGAAGAAGGGCTGGCCAGAGATTCTTGCCAAGAATACTCCTATCTCTACCGTTGGAGAGAAGGCTGGCTTGAAACCAACTGAAAAGAATGAGTTCTCAGGAAACTTCTCTTACGTGGATAATTTTGATACAGCAGACAATGGAGCAGGTTTGAAGGATCTGAATCCTCGGTGGATGTTCCTCCGCGACTTCGTAGATTGCTATAAGGTAGAAAACGGCAAATTGAAGTTCAATCTCTTGCCGGGCAATATCTACAAGCGTGAACCGATGTCTGCCATCTGGGCTCGCCAGCAGCACGGAACCTTCACTGCCGAGACAGAAATCAACTTCACTCCTCGCAACGACAAGGAGATAGCAGGTTTGGCACTTCTCCAGAAGGAAGACCACAACTTCGTACTGGGCAAGACTATGAAGAAGGACAAGCTGATGATTACCCTGACCCGTGCCGAGAAGAACAACGCCACTATCGCCTCAGCTCCTATCAAGGCAGGCAAACTGAAGCTGAAGATTGAAGGTCATGATAGATATTACGATTTCTATTATGCAGAGGAAGGTGGCGACTGGCAGCTGCTCGCCAAAGGTGTGGATGCCAGCAACCTGAGCACCCAGAAGAGCGGCGGCTTCATCGGAGCCTGCATCGGTCTCTATGCTTCTTCCAACAAGGAATAAGAACTTTTAAATATCAAAATAGAAAAAACTCCTTGAAGAAAGGTATAAAACAAGAAAGGCTCCTCGCAATGAGGAGCCTTTATTGTTTTATACCTTCCTTCGGGGAGCCTTATTTATTCTTTACGATATCCAATGTCATTTTGCCAACCCAGATGGCGCCCTTGCCATTCTGATCTACAGGCACCTGCTTGCCGTCGAGATCTGTTCTGTACTTCAGCGTCTGGAAGAGGCTGTGACTGTGACCTCCCAATACCAGGTCGATATTGCGGGATGCGGCAATCACCTCGGTATCATCCGTGCCGTCTATATTCCAGCCCAGATGAGAGATGCAGATGATGACATCACACTTCTCCTTCTTCTTCAGAATCTCTGTCATCTCGTTCGCCTTCTGGATAGGATCCAGGTACTGGATGCAACCGTAGTTCTTCTCAATCACCAAGCCGGCAAGCTGCGGAGCCAGTCCGAAGACGCCAATCTTGAGTCCCTTGCGATGCAATATCACGTATGGCTTCACAATATCCGCCAGCTCAGTGCCGGTGAAATCGTAGTTGGCACAAACGATCGGGAACTTCGCCATCTTGAAGAGACGCACCATATTGTCCATGCCGTAATCGAACTCATGGTTTCCGATGGTGGCAGCATCATACTTCATCTCGTTCATCAATCCTACTTCTACATCACCCTTGAAGAGCGAATAGTAAGGAGATCCCTGAGAGAAGTCACCACTGTCGAAGAGCAGAAGATCAGGATTCAGACTGCGTTCCTGCTTGATCATTGCCACACGGCGGAGGTAGCCTCCACGGTTTGCTATGGCTGTATCTGCGAGATTCGGATTGTAAGGCATCACGCAGGAGTGGGTATCATTGGTATGGAGCACCACGAGCTGCTTCACTACCTTTGGAGTCTTCTGCGCCTTTGCCTCCTTCTTGGCCTTTGAATTCTTCAGGACTTTAGCCTGTACTGTTGCCGGCTGCAGCGTGAATGATGCCAGCGCCAGCGCTATATATAATAATGTATGTTTCATTTCTGTACTTATTTAGTTAGTCTATCTGCATTCCAGGGATTGCAAATCCCCGGAAACCTTCGTTCCCCCTATTCTACTACGCAGCGGCCTTCTACTCTTGATTCCACTACCTTGCCCTGAGCCTTCATCTCACGGAAATAGTCCATGATGATGTAGCGCACATTGTTCTCCTTCGCCTTAGGAGCCACCACATCGGTACCGCTTTTGAAGGCTACAAGCTGGTCGTTGCCCTCGGCAAGATAATCGAGGGTTGCTATGCGATAGCTCTTGGCTGGATCGACAGGTTCGCCGTTCAGGGTTACGCCCTTCAGCTTTCCGTCGCGGGTGATAACCATTCTTACGGCATGGCTCACTCCCTCGCCGCCACGGTGGGCTATCTGCTGGAAGAGTTCAAGCACCTTCTCGCCGGTAAGCGTGAGGAAACAGATCTTGTTCTCGAAAGGAGCCACCTCGCTCACATCGCCTACGTTGATATCGCCCTTGGCAAAGTCGGCACGGATGCCACCCATGTTATACACCGAGAAGACAGGCTGCTCATTAAACTGTCTGCCACCCCATACCAGGATGTCAGAAAGCAGATTACTCAACTCGCTCTCAGGGCGATGGCGAGTCATATCATGAGCCACGGATCCCACTACAGGTCCCATGATGCTATCCACCTTGTGCTGATAAGGGGCGATGAACTTCGCAGCCTCAGCATCCGGCTGAACATCCCATTTCTTATCTACCAATATACGGGTTCTCTCCACCTTTGCCACCTTGAATTTCTGGGCAAAGGCTGGACTTGCCATCAGCATCAGAGCCATGGAGGCAAGCATCATCTGCATACTATTCTTTTTCTTCATACCTTTTACAATATTCTAATTTCGGGATGCAAAGATACAAAATAAATCGGCGAAAAAGACGAAAAAGGCGAGAAAAAAACGTTTCATTAGTAAAGAAAACAAAAAAAGAAGGGGAAAAAGAGAAGAAACCCACTGAAAATTTGCGAGATACGAGAAAAAGTAGTAACTTTGCACCCGCTTTTCGGCGTAACCGCTGTTGTCTGGGCAGAAGTGTTGCCCGGCCATGTTGCGTTGGAACGACAAACAATTTTTAATTTTATACAAAAAATGGATTTGATTAAAGTTGCTGAAGAAGCATTTGCAACCGGCAAGAAGTTCCCTGAGTTCAAGGCAGGTGACACTATCACAGTCGCTTACAAAATCGTCGAGGGTACTAAGGAGCGTATCCAGCTCTATCGTGGTGTAGTTATCAAGATCTCTGGTCATGGTGACAAGAAGCGTTTCACCGTTCGTAAGATGTCAGGTACTGTAGGTGTAGAGCGTATCTTCCCTATCGAGTCACCAGCTATCGATTCTATCGAGGTGAACAAGCACGGTAAGGTACGTCGCGCTAAGTTGTACTACTTGCGTAAGCTCACAGGTAAGAAGGCTCGTATCGCTGAGAAGAAGACCATCGCTAAGAGCGCTGAGTAATTTTCTTAGTTACCTATTAAAAATTAGAATCAGAAAAAGGGCATCCGATCTCACGATTGGATGCCCTTTCTGCATTTCCTTATTCTCCGGCGCTGTAGTTGGTCAGCCCGTCATCGGTGCCGTGCAATGCGCCCTGCAGATCAGCCCAGCTCTGGAATCCGGCAAGCAATGCCAGACGGTTGAGTGTCTGCTGTGAAGGTTTCTCCTTTCCTTTCATTATCTCCCACACCTTGTGCAGCAACTTGTTGTTTCTATGCTTCTCTTCGTGCTGCAGGTGTTCCCTGCCTAGCTTCTTCTCCAAAGCTACAGCGAGGATTTTCAAATCATTTTTCATTGTGATTATCCTTCCTCAAATTCTCAATTCCTTTAATTTCTCAAATTTTCATTTTTCATTCCTAACTGCGGGCAAAAGTACACAATATTTTTGAAACGGAGTCATGTTTGGGAGATTATTTTTGAATTTCGCACGAAAAAAATGGTTTTCTCATATTTTTTTTGTAATTTTGCAACCAAATTCTAAATACATTTCTTAATTAAGATGAAAGAATTAGCACTTAAGTACGGATGCAATCCGAATCAGAAGCCTTCTCGCATCTATATGGATGACGGAAGGGAACTGCCTATCGAAGTTATCAACGGCCGTCCTGGCTACATCAACTTCCTGGATGCTTTCAACTCTTGGCAATTGGTCAAGGAACTGAAGGCAGCTACAGGAATGCCTGCTGCCGCTAGTTTCAAACATGTTTCTCCTGCTGGTGCTGCCATCGGCTTGCCACTGAGCGACACATTGAAGAAGATTTACTTCTGCGATGACGTAGATTTTGAACTTTCTCCTTTGGCTTGCGCTTATGTTCGTGCTCGTGGTGCAGACCGCATGTGCTCTTACGGTGACTTTGTTGCCCTGAGCGATGTATGCGATGAGGCTACTGCCCTCCTCATCAAGCGTGAGGTAAGCGATGGCGTGATTGCTCCAGGCTTTACCCCTGAGGCTATCAAGGTGTTGAAGGAGAAGCGCAAGGGTACCTACTGCGTCATCCAGATTGATCCTGACTACGTGCCAGCTCCTATCGAGCACAAGCAGGTATTCGGTGTTACCTTCGAGCAGGGACGCAACGAGGTGAAGCTCGATGATCCAGCTCTCTTCGAGGATATCCCTACCAAGAACAAGAACTTCACTGCAGAAGCTAAGCGCGACCTGATTATCTCGCTCATCACCCTGAAATATACTCAGAGTAACTCTGTATGCTACGTGAAGGATGGTCAGGCTATCGGTATCGGTGCCGGTCAGCAGAGCCGTATCCACTGTACCCGTCTGGCTGGTTCCAAGGCTGATGAGTGGTGGTTGCGCCAGTGTCCTAAGGTGATGAACCTGCCTTTCAAGGAGAAGATTCGCCGTGCCGACCGCGACAATACCATCAACGTCTATATCTCTGATGAGTGGGAGGATGTATTGCAGGATGGCGTATGGGAGCAGTTCTTCACAGAGAAGCCTGAGCCACTGACCCGCGAGGAGAAGAAGGCTTGGATTGCCCAGAACAAGGGTGTATCTTTAGGTAGCGATGCTTTCTTCCCATTCGGCGACAACATTGAGCGTGCTCACAAGAGTGGTGTAGAATACATAGCAGAAGCAGGCGGTAGCATCCGTGACGATAATGTTATCGATACATGCGATAAGTACGGCATCGCCATGGCGTTTACTCACGTTCGCCTCTTCCATCATTAATTTATATAATATAAAAGGTATATGAGCGATATTGACGATATTATCATGGGTGGCATGGTTTTCAAGGGCGGCGGCGGTCCGAAGAAGGACGACGACGACAAGGTGAAGACCAAGGCCAAGAAGAAGAAGTACATTACGGGTGCTCACGGAAGCGGCTCTGCCCGTCAGAAGGCAAAGTATCGCCAACAGAGAGCCAACCGTAAATCGCAGAAGAAGAAGTAATTCTTTTCTCCAGAGAATAAAAAATAAATCCCCATCGACAGGAGCAGTCCAGTCGATGGGGATTTTTTCGTATTTCAGACATCAGTCTTCATTGAGTCTGATGCCCTGCCAGGTGGAAACCAGGTCGCCCGATACGGCTATGGTTGGCGTCTGACTCTTCTCATTCACCACTACCGACTTCTGCGCCACATTCGTCTTCACATAGTCGAAGAGATCGCCATAGGTAACCTTGCCCTTACTCTCCTGCAGTTTCTTCAGGAGAAAATAGGTAAAGAGTCCGTGCTTCTTCTCCTTGTAGGGATAAGCCGTCTCGCTACCCTGGGCAGCCGTCATCACGAGCATGTTGCCCTTCGGAGCCTCAGCCTTCGCCTTGAGTGCCACGCCTCTGGCAGAAGCCAGCATACCCTCGCCTCGTTTGCTGCCACTGAAGCAGGCATCCATCAGCACCGTTACGCAGGCTGCGTTCAGACCGTTGAGTTCAGCATACAACCTGCTCATACTGTAACCCGTTGCCGGAATATTACTCTTGCCATCTACGGGCAGGAGATAGGAGGTGCCGTTACTCTCATCGGGCATTCCATGTCCGGCATAATAGAAGATGAATCTCGCCTCAGCTCCATAAGCCTTGGCGATGTTCTGCATCCAGTTGATTTCCGCCAGCATATTGTTGAGGGTGGCATCCTTGCGGATATGCAGGTTGCTTTCCGGAATGCCGAGCAGCTTGACGCAGTATTCCCTGAAAGCCATACCGTCGTTGAGGGCAAACTCCACGTTCACTTCCTCCTGGTAATTCTCGTTGGCGATGATTACGGCAAAGGTCTTCTCCTGCTTCACCTTCGAAACGGGAATGTTCAGATCCACGTCCGATTTCAGATAGCTTGCCAGCGTGTTCACGCCTTCAGCGGCTCCCGCTGCCTTCGCCATCTTCCGGGTAGCAACAGACTGATGTTCATCCCTTACAAATTCCTGAGCACAGGTGGAGTCGGTTCTCATTACCTTCACCAGTCCTTTCTTGCCCACAGAGATTCTCTGAGAGTGGACAGGTAACGAGAACCAACATCCTGCTGCCATCATCACCATCATCATGATATTCTTCCATTTCATACACTAGCGGTTTTGATGTTTACACCTTATTATATATATAGAGTTTGATAGATTTCCTTTAACTTCCCTCTAACTTTCCTTAACTTCCCTCTAACTTCCCATTTACCAGTCGTCTGAGAATCCGTCGGAAGAATCAGCAAGAAGCGCCTCTTTCAGAATGTCGATAATGGAGTTCTGGAAAGCCGAAGCCATCACGAAAGCCTTGCTCGACGCCAGCTTGTGCTTGTCCTTTTCTACATAAGGATAGCAGGAACTGATGTTCCATACCTCATCCTTGCTCACCACCTCGTCATCATCCGCCTCACCGGTAGCAGCTGCGGCGAGCACACTGGCGATGGCACTTGTCCATCCGCCGCCCGATTTCACGGTCACTTCGTAGCTGTCCATATAGACGCTCACCCTTGCCTTCTCCTCCTTCACGTCCACACGGATATACGGCATCATATCCACCTGATAATGGTTGACTCCGGCATTCTGTCGGGCAATGTTCTCGATATAAGCCTGGGTGATGATGAGTCCCTGTTCGACATTCTGCTCTCGGATTACGCCGTGGGTATCCTTACTTTTAAATGCACGGTTGAACCATTCGAGGGCTTTCTTGAAAATTTCAGCCTTCGACTGACCCGCACAGGCGATGACCTCCTGATAGTGCAGGCGGTTCTTGTTGTCCAGAGCTACTTCCTTGCTCAGGTTTCCGGCAGCCTCTGTCCAGTTATCGCCATACTTGTCCTTGGCGTATCTCTCGATCTGTTCGGCTGTAAAGACCTGGGCACTTGCCGTAAGGGCAAGCACGCAGAGAACGAGTGCTAAAAGATATTTCTTCATATTATCATTTATATTTTAAGTGATGCTGCAAAGATAGCATTTTTTAAAATACAAACCCGTTCAGATGATAAAAACCCATGGTGCAATTCGTAAAAACTTGCATCTGATGGCTTTTGATCATCCAAACGGGTGGAATTTTTCGATTAACAGGAGTAATTTTCGCTATTTCTAGTTCTTCACGCTCTTTACGCCCTTGCCCTTGGTAAGATGCAAGGTAGCGGCTTTCAGCTTATGGTTGCTGTGGTCGAAGATGATGGCTGGATCCAGGCGCTTGCCGTCGAAAGACACCTCGAAATGGAGATGCTCTGTGGTGGCCCTGCCAGTGCGACCCGTAAGACCGATTACCTGACCTGCCTTCACCTTATCACCCTTCTTCACCATGTTCTTACTCTGATGGCTATAGAGCGTTTCTAAGCCGTAGGCATGCTTGATGCGGATGCAGTTGCCATAACCGTAGTAAGGTCCCGAGGCAACCACCTCGCCATCGAAGGCGGCATAAATCTCGTCGTTAGGCTTGGTCTTCAAATCTACACCCGAGTGACGGCGGGCACCTCCGTATGGACTGATGACACGGGCATCAGGCAATGGATATGCCCATGCCTTCTCCTCTATCTTCTCCAAATCGAGACGGAAGGTGTTGGTAATGGTAAACGGGTCGTACACCTCGTCAGGGTCGAGAGTCATGGCATGATCGCCACGGCTGCTTCCCGATTTCTTATTTGTTTCCTTATTGTTTCTATCGTTCTTGGAAACGGAGGAATCCTTGCCACCAATCACCTTGATGGCGATGCGGTTGCCCTCCTTGCGGAACTGCACGGTCTGTCGGCGGAGCTTATGGCTCTTCAGTTCGATGATGGTTTCCGGGTTGATGCGCGCACCGTTCACCATGATGGCGAAATCGCAATAGGTCTCTCCCTCTCGGGAGCCCACGATGGCGATGGTCTGTCCGGCATCTATCGACTGTCCCACCTTCACCAGGTTCTCGGCATTGTTGGCATACACGGTTTCCAGACCGTTGTCATGACGGATCACGATCACGTTGCCCATCGACTCGGTCTTGCGCGAGAGACGCACATAACCATCAAACATCGCCTTCACTGCATCGCCCTTGGCAGTAGAGATGCGCATCACGCTGTTGCCATTGATAAGGCTAGCCTTGCCCACAGGAAGCGGGAATGAATATTCCTTGGCACGGAATATCTCAAAGTCAACATTGAAGGCTTGACTCTGGGCAAAGAGACCTGGCGTTGCGATGCTCACCTGCTGTTGCTCGGCGGCAGTAAACTCATTCTTGGCGGGCATGAAACTGCTCAGCGAAAGCATCAGCATTCCCGAGACGGCAGCCAGCCCGATTCTTCTTCTTAATCTTCTGTTTACAATCATTCTCTATTCTTTTAGATTCATTTTTTAAATTTAACCATTAAATCTTAAAACATAAAAACATCCATTTTTCCCTCTTCATTCATAGAAAAGAGAAAAATGGATGTTATCTTGAAAACTTACTTCATCAGAATGCCGGTATAGATTCTGCCACTCTCTATGCCCAGCTTTCTTGCCGAGAAGAACTCGTCGCTATGGGCAAAGGTACAGATGCCGCAATCCTGGATATTCTCCTCAGCCACACCGCAATGCAGCAGGATCTGCTTGTTGCAGAGCGGCAGGTTGATGTGCCACTTCAGCGGCTGCACGATGTTTCCTTCTGCAGCCAGGCGCTCACGCTCGGCAATATCTACCGAGAAGGCGGCATTGGGGCGCTGCTCGGCAATCTCTTCCATCGGGAAGGCGGCCTGCTCGAAAGCCTCATACACCTCATCGCCTACCTCGAAATGCTCCAGCGAGATACCCGGACCAATCACTGCCTTCAGCTTCTTTGGCTCCGTATGATAGGCGAAAGCCATTTCCTGGATGGTCTTGTGGACGATGCGTGCCAGCGTGCCTCGCCATCCGGCATGGATGGCTGCCACTGCATGGTGCTCCTCGTCATAGAGCAGGATTGGGATGCAGTCGGCGGTGGAAACGCCTATGCATACGCCCTTCTCATTGGTCATCACGGCATCTACGCCCTCGAGAATCATCTTGCGGATGTTCTCAGGCATTGAGAAATAATCTCCTGCCACCTGACGGACCTCTACTCCATGCACCTGATGCGGCAGGATGATATGGTCGATGCTTATGCCCAGCTCATCCGCCAGCTTCCTGCGGTTCTCTGCCACGTGTTCGGCGCAGTCGCCGCAATAGTCATTGATATTGAATTCGCTGTAGTTGCCCTGGCTCACTCCTCCCTTTCGGGTGGTAGAGAAAGCAGTGACGCCCTCAGCGATATGATATTCCTTATTCATATTCGAAATCATCTAAGTCATCTACATCCTCGATTTCATCCTCGTCGATATACTCCACGACGTCCTCGCCCTCAGCCTCGAGTTCCTGCTGGAAGCGGCTCATATCCTTGTCACGGTGAACGAGGGTATCTTCTGAAGTAATCTCCTGCAGCTTGTTGCTCTCTGAGTTCAACTCCTTCCAGAGCACATCCTTGAGTTCCTGGATGCCCTGTCCGGTAACTGATGAGATGAATACCACCGGAAGATCGGTTGGCAGGGTCTCCTTCAGCATCTCGATGAGCTCCTCGTCCAGCAGGTCACACTTGGTGATGGCGAGCACGCGATGCTTGTCGAGCATCTCTGGGTTGAAGTTCTTCAACTCGCCCAGCAGCACCTCGTATTCCTTCTTGATGTCGTCGGTATCGCCCGGAACCATGAAGAGGAGCAGCGAGTTACGCTCGATGTGTCGCAGGAATCGCAGTCCCAAGCCCTTTCCTTCGCTCGCTCCCTCGATGATACCCGGGATATCTGCCATCACGAAACTCTGATGGTCGCGGTAATCCACGATACCCAGCGATGGCTCAAGGGTGGTAAACGGATAGTTGGCTATCTTTGGACGGGCACTGGATACGGCAGAGAGCAGGGTTGACTTTCCGGCATTAGGGAAACCCACAAGACCCACATCGGCAAGGAGCTTCAGCTCCATGATGATGGTCATCTCCTGCATCGGCTCACCTGGCTGCGCATAGCGTGGAGCCTGGTTGGTAGAGGTACGGAACTGGAAGTTGCCCAGTCCGCCGCGTCCGCCCTTCAGGAGCAGTACTTCCTGACCGTCATAAGCCACGTCGCAGACGAACTTACCGGTTTCGGCATTATACACCACGGTACCGCAAGGTACATCGATATAGATGTCCTTACCATCAGTGCCGTGGCACTTGTCACGTCCTCCATTGCCACCATGCTCGGCGAAGAAGTGGCGCTGATACTTCAGATGCAGCAAGGTCCAGTAGTTGTGGTTGCCGCGAAGATAGATGCTTCCTCCACGTCCGCCATCGCCACCGTCAGGTCCACCATTCGGTTGGTACTTCACGTGGCGCAGGTGCATGGAGCCTTTACCACCCTTACCAGAGCGGCAGTTGATCTTTACATAATCTACGAAATTGGATTCAGCCATTGATTTTTCTTTTTAATTTGAACGTTGAATCTTCTTCTTTTGAACGGAAGATTCTTCTTTTTTTAATGAATAAATCTTCCCCGCAGCCTTGCGGGGAAGATTATTATATCTTGATTACAAGTTGTCGATCACATTGCAAACACGAGCAAAGATCTCATCTACTGTTCCGAGACCCTCGATGTGGTGGTGGATACCTTCCTTCTCATACCAGTCGATGAGAGGAGCAGTCTGTGTATGATATACGTTGAGACGCTTCTTGATAGTCTCCTCGTTGTCATCAGAACGGCCACTCAACTTACCGCGGTTGAGCAGACGAGCCATCAACTCATCCTCTGGAACGGCAAGCTCGATCATGGCAGCGATCTTGTGACCACGCTCAGAGAGCATCTTCTTCAAAGCCTCAGCCTGTGGAGTGGTACGTGGGAAACCGTCGAAGATCACACCTGCGTGATCCTTGCCGAAGCTGTCATATACGCTAGCGAGGATGTCGATCATCAACTCATCTGGAATCAACTGACCATTGTCGATATAACCCTTGGCAGTCTTGCCGAGCTCTGTACCATTCTTGATTTCGTTACGAAGAACGTCACCTGTTGAAATGTGACCGAGACCATACTTCTCGATCATCTTGTCGCTCTGTGTACCCTTACCAGCACCTGGAGCACCGAAAATTACGATATTTTTCATTTTTACCTTAATATATATAAATTGTTTTATGTTGTGTCAGAAACCTAGTTTATACTGTTAAACCATTGCTTTCCTTTGGGAGTCATAACAAATAATAAGAATACTATAGCAGGGATTCCCACCATAGCCAAAATAATGTATGTACCCAAAAAAGGAATATCTAAAAGACAATTAAATGCCATCAAACTTAAATTTGCCATTATTTCTTCTTTTTATCGTTATCTTTTTTATTCTTCCTAATATAAATACCTGCTATAAACAATATAATTGCTATTAATCCGCTGATAACATACAGCATCCAACGAACATCATTGAGATCCTGCATCATCGAAGTAACAAATACAGCAGTCAAGAAGTACTTGGAGACATCCAAGCAATAATCACTAATTTTCTCCCACATACTTCACCCCCTATTCTTCTACAATCGTGTAGATGTCGCGGAGGTTTCTGCCTTCTTGGTCATAATCTAATCCATATCCTACGATGAAATCGTTAGGGATTTCCATTACGGCATAGTTGATGTCCAGATCCACCTTCAGATTGCCCGGCTTCACGAGGAGTGAGCAGATCTCGATGCTGGCAGGATTCTTCTTCTTCAGTTCCTCTATCATGTGAGCCATGGTAAAGCCGGAATCCACGATGTCCTCCACGATCACCACGTGGCGACCGGTAAGATCCTGGTTCAGACCCATCAGAGTCTTCATGCTGCCGGTAGAGCTGGTGCCCTCGTAGGAAGCATACTTCACAAAAGAAATCTCGCTTGGTACCGTAATCATTCGCATCAGATCGGCAGCGAAGATAAACGAACCATTCAACACAGCCAGGAACACTGGAGTCTTATCCGCATAATCCTGGTTCAATCGGTCGGCTACGACCTGTACCTTCTTCAGAATATCTGCCTCTGGAATGGAGGTCTTGAAGGTCTTATCCTTGATTTTTACTATGCCCATAGTCTTGATGATATAATATTTTCTGCAAAATTACGAAAAAATCGTGAAACTTCATCCATTCATCGACTTTTTTTAGTACTTTTGCATTAAAATAATCAGATAATCGGACATAACATACATTAATATATGAAAATATTCACTAGTGCTCAGATACATGAGCTGGATAAATACACCATTGAGCATGAGCCGATCACATCGCTCAACCTGATGGAAAGGGCGGCAAAGGCGCTCACCCGTGCCATCGAGCAGGAATGGTCTAACAGAACGCCGGTCGTGGTCTTCGCTGGTCCGGGAAACAATGGTGGCGATGCACTTGCCGTGGCACGCCTTCTCAGCGAAGACGGATATGGGGTGAGTGTATTCCTATTCAATGTGCACAACAAGCTTTCTGCCGACTGTGCCACCAACAAGAAACGACTCATCGAGGGTAAGCGCGTCAAGCAGTTTACAGAGGTCACCGTCAACTTCGACCCTCCTCAGCTCGAAGCGGGAATGCTCGTGGTGGATGGTCTCTTCGGCAGCGGACTCAACAAGCCGCTGGCTGGCGGATTCGCTGCCATGGTGAAATACATCAACCAGAGTGCGGCAAAGATCGTGAGCATCGACCTGCCTTCCGGTCTGATGAGCGAGGACAATTCCTACAACATCAGCGCCAACATCATCCGTGCCGACCTCACCCTCACCCTGCAGCAGAAGAAGCTGTCGATGATGATGGCAGATAACCAGCAGTATCTGGGCAGAATCAAGGTGCTTGATATCCGACTCTCTCCAGAGTTCATCCAGCGCACCGAGAGCCGTTGCAGCATTCTTGAGGAGAAGGACATCCGCCAGCTCCTGAAGCCTCGCGGCGACTTCGCCCACAAGGGCAGCATGGGCACGGCGCTCCTCATCGCAGGCAGTTACGGCATGTCGGGCGCTTCGGTCCTTGCCACCAGAGCCTGCCTCAGAACGGGTGTGGGAAAGGTGATTACCCATACGCCTAAGAGAAACTACGAGATCATGCAGATTTCCGTGCCCGAGGCGGTACTGCAGATGGATACAGAGGAAACCATCTTCAGCGAACCGGTAGATACGGAAGATTACCACGCCATGGGCATCGGTCCGGGACTGGGAACCAGCGAGGCTACTGCCATCGCCCTGATTGCCCAGCTCAGAAGATGCACCTGTCCGGTAGTGGTGGATGCCGATGCACTCAATATCCTTGCCAGTCACCGTGCCTGGATGCAGCAGTTGCCTAAGAACCTCATCTTCACTCCACATCCTAGGGAGCTTGACCGCCTGGCTGGCATCACCAGCAGCAACTGCACCGAGCGCCTCTACAAGGCATGCGAGCTTGCCGACCATCTGCACGGCTACATCCTGCTGAAGGGACATTTCTCTGCCCTCTGTCATCCGGATGGTAAGGTGGAGTTCTGCTCTACGGGCAACAGCGGTATGGCTACGGCGGGCAGTGGCGATGTGCTTACAGGCATCATCACCGCTCTTCTGGCTCGCGGCTACAAGCAGGCAGATGCTGCCCGCATCGGTATGTACCTTCATGGTCTTGCCGGCGACCTCGCCATCAAGGACCTGGGCAAGGAAAGCCTCATCGCCAGCGATCTCATCGATTACCTGCCGAAGGCATTCCTCAGAATGGAAGAATAAGAATGCTATTGTTTATACTATGCTTCCAGTGAATTTCTGGCTTCATAGAAGCGCTTTTCCAGTTCGCGTCGCAGGTCGTCCTTGCGGTCCATATTCAGTTTCTTGCGGATATGGCTGCGCTGGCTGGTGATGTTCGATTCACTCTTGTTCAGTTCGATGCAGATTTCCTTCAGCATCTTGCCTTCCAGCACCATCTGGCAGATCACTCGCTCACTGTTGGTGAGGTCGGCACATACCAGATCCCATGCCTTCTTGCTCAGTTCGCTGGTCTTCAACTGTTCTGCGGCACGCTCCAGGATATTCTGTTGCTGCTCCGGGCGCAGTCGGCTCAACAGGTTCACCGCCATATCCTTCTCTTCATCCTTCAGGTCGGCAAGCATGTGCAGTGCCTTCTTCTCTTCTTCCCTCATCTGCTTGGGTTGTCTGAGTTCCTTGACGATGACAGGTTCCCAGTTATAGAGCCAGACATAAAAGATCATCAGGAAACCAACCAGAACAGCCTTGATGCTGAAGAGCAGCGTGGAGATCTGCGTATGCGAGATGGCTACCGCTACCACTGGCAGCAGAGCGATGGCAAAGCCGAGCGTGGTTCGGTTGAGCTGCTGGCTCTGGGCAGTAATGGCAAGTATAAACATGATGAAGATATTGCTCATCACGCTCAGGTTGTCCCGATCGCCTTGATAGTGCAGACAGAGCATACAGTCAATCGCCAGCTTCACGAATACGAGGATATAGAGCAGGGAGATGCCGGTCTTGAATACCACCTTGCGCTTCAGCACCACATACATCAGCAGTGCCAGTGCAAGGGTATGGACTACATTATAGAACATGCCCCCCCCATGCTTTCATCATGTAAAACAAAAGGAAGTGGTAGGGAATAATGAGTATCTCTACCAGAGTCAAAAGGACGAAGGCGATTACCCTTCGGCGATCCACCACTCCACAGTAATCAGGGCATAAATGATGTTCCAAGCGCAAACACCAATCCCAAAGTTTGTTCTTAGCTGTCATTTTCTTGCTTTCAATTTACTTATAATTAAAACCGTCGTTTATATTTATTATAATCAAAGTCATACCAGCTTGGGGCACTTTGCATATCTTTCAGGCCCTCTGAGTCCTGAATTCATTGATGATTTACCAACTTATTCTTCTCTGTTGCAAAATTACTACTAAAAATCGAAAAACTCTAAGAAAACTGATAAAAAGTGGCTAAAAAAGCAAAAAACAGATGAGAAAAAGTATTTTTCAGGGTTTTTCAGTGTTTCATTTATACGGTTTTTATTCAGTATCAGCATTTTTAGGCGCATTTTTCTTGGCAGCAATTGAAAAAGACGCTATCTTTGCAACCGTAAAAACAAAGTTCGCGGTTTCAAGCCCGAGCTTCCAATCAAACCCCAAAGTTGCCAACAGGCATCTAAGAACAATGGAGTAGATGATAAAGATGATGATGAGTAGAAGAAGAGTAAATGATAGACTAACTATTCTTTAATTAATAAAGTCTAGGAGCAAGCCTATTGAAAGGAAAGAAGGAACAAGAAAAAGAAAAAAGTATAAGTATAAGTATAAGTAAAAGATGATGATGCGTTTCTCTAGAGAGACCATTTGTCATTCTTAAATCATTAAAAGATTTTAAGTATGAACAGAAGGATTTTAATTGCGCTACTGGCTGTAGGCAGCTTCATCTGCCCAGCCGTCGCTCAGAAGGTGGCCTTGAAGACGAACCTCCTTTATGATGCTACAAGCACCATGAATCTCGGCTTCGAATTCGGTCTTTCCCCAAAATGGACCTTGGATGTATCCGGCAACTACAACCCTTGGACATTTTCCAAGAACAAGAAGTGGCAGCACTGGCTTGTTCAACCAGAAGCTAGATACTGGTTCTGCAATAAGATGATGGGCTCCTTCATCGGCTTCCACGCCCTCGGAGGTTCTCATAACATAGGTAACGTAGATCTTGACTTCAAGTTTCTCGGTACCGACTTCTCCAAATTGAAAGATTACAGATACGAAGGTTGGTTCGTAGGTGCAGGTGTAGCATACGGTTATACCTGGGCTCTCTCCAAGCATTGGAACTTCGAGGCTGAACTCGGAGTGGGATACGTTTATTCGAAATCGGATAAATATGAATGCCCACAGTGTGGTGAGAAACTCGAGAAAGACAAGGCGCATCACTACGTAGGACCTACCAAGGCGGCACTCAATCTGGTGTATGTCTTCTAATTCATGATACATTATTATATTAATAAGTAAAAACTGAAGATTATGAATACATATAAGATTTTAAACAAGACACTTGGAGCCGTCGCCCTCAGCATTCTGTTTAGCACTAACGCTATCGCTCAGGAACAGGCTGCCAAGGATATGAAAGTCCTCAACAAGGAAATCAAGAAGAAAGGCAATAAGGTGAACGTCTATATGGACCTCAATCTCGATGACGTGAAACTGGCAAGCAACAAGGGTCTCATCTTTACACCTATTTTATATAAGGGTGAGGATACGCTCAAACTCCCGGCTGTGGAGGTGATGGGTAACAAGAGATACATCTACTACCAGCGTACCAAGAAGACCGCAACCCAGAACCCGCTCATCGTTGCCAAGCGTGAAAACAAGGAGCCACAGACGCTCCGATACGCTTACACTACTCCTTACCAGGACTGGATGAAGAACTCCAACTTCGCCATCAGCAATGATGCATGCGGATGTAACCAGAAACTGCTGGCAGAAAACCTGCTCACCAACAATGGCGAGGCGCTCGTTACTCCTCAGCAGCTCTATCAGGCTTATCAGCAGCCAAAGGCGGAGGCAGTGAAGATCAGACAGGAAAACGGTTCGGCTAGACTCAACTTCCACATCAACAAGTGGGATATCGTGAAGGATCTCGGTAACAATACCAATGAGTTGGCTACCATCAAGCAGACGCTCGACCTCGTGAAGAACGACCCTGATGTAACCATCACTTCCATTACCCTCCACGGATATGCTTCTCCAGACGGCAGCTATGCCAACAACAACAAGCTGTCTCGCAACCGTACCCAGGCTCTCTACAACTATCTGTTGAAGACCTATCCTATCGACAAGAAGCTCTTCAAGGTAGAATCTACAGCTGAGGATTGGGAAGGAACACTGGAGTACATCAAGGGTCACAACATCCCTCAGAAGGAAGTTGCTCTCAAGATTATCAACAGCGATATGACTCCTGACCAGAAGGAACAGACGCTCGCAGCCAAGGCTGGTGAGGCATTCCGATTCCTCGTTGACAAGGTTTGGCCAGGCTTGCGCCGCACAGATTACACCATCGAGTACGACGTGAAGGCATTCAACCTCGAAGAGGCTCGCAGAGTAATCAATACCCGTCCGCAGAAGCTCTCTCTCCAGGAGATGTACATGGTGGCTAACAGTTATCCGAAGGGAAGCGAAGAGTACAACAATGTATTCGACACCGCAGTCAAGATGTTCCCAGAAGATAAGCTCGCCAACCTGAATGCAGCCCTTGCAGCCATCGATAGAGGTGACAAGGTAAGCGCAGAGAAGTACCTGAAGAAGGCTGGCACCGGTGCCGAAGTAGATAATGCCCGTGGTTGCCTCGCCGTTCTCAATGAGGATTACGAAGCTGCCAAGCAGTATTTCCAGAAGGCAGTAGCCGGAGGCTTGAAGGGTGCTCAGGAGAATCTCAACAAGCTGAACAAGATTGTGGAATAAGAGTTTGATTTTTAAGTAATGCATATCAGGAAGTTAAAGGAGTTAAAGAAGTTAAGGAGTTAAGACGTATGTCTTACTGCTTAAAAAACACGCCAAAAAGACTGTTGTCTTAACTCCTCAGCGACCGTAGGGAGCGATAACTCCTTGACTTCTTTAACTCCTGAACTTGCGAGACTTGAATTAAGTATAAGTAAAAGAATAAACAATAATATTAATATAAACTAAAAAATTTAATTTAAGAACAAGAAAAGAAAGAATAGTATTTGATTACCCCCGGGCGAAACCAGTGATGAGGTCTGAGAGACCCGTCCATTTCGCAACTCAAACTAAAAAATTTGTATAACACTTAATAAGTAAAAGATTATGAAGAAAATGAATTTGCTCGCAATGAGCTTGGTATCAGCAGCAGCGTTATCTTTCTCAAGCTGCAGCAGTAATGATGATTTGACAGGTGGTGGAACTCAGTCACAGGCTGATGGTGTCTACATGACATTGAAGATTTCTGGTGCTACCAGTCATGGAACCAGAACTGGTGTAACAGCCGACAAAACTACCACCGAGAATGGTAATGAGGCAGAGAGTACGATAACAGAAGGTATGATGTATATCTATGATGGAAATACCTGTGTATTCCGCAAGGTTATCACCAAAGAAATGTTCCAGACACAGCCTAATCAGACAACTGCAGGTGTTACAAAGCCTATCAAGGTTGCGGTAACTGGAGCAATTACTACTGGTAAGAAGTATGATGTTTACTTCTTGGCAAACAGAACAAATGTAGATAATCCAATTGCAGCTACTTCTATCTTTACCTCAACTACAGGTGGAGCAGACTTTGCTACAGAAAAGACCTTCGTTATGTTCAATCAAAATGATGGAACAAAGGCGGCAGCTCATAGCCAGGTTAAATTTACAGCCGACAATAAGTCTGAAGCTAATCCAGCCGCAGCTGACGTGATTAAGTTGGATCGTGTAGTTGCTCGTATCGATAACCCATCGTTCGACGAGACTGTAACAACCGTAACTCCTGCTGAAAATACAACGACCTCTATCAATGTTGCAGATGTTGTAGCAGGCATTTCTTACGAGGGATTTGCAGTTTCCAACTTGAACAACAATTCTTATGTCATGCAGAACTGGGATCAGAAGTTCGAGACTTTGAATGTGAAATGGGGAGAGCCTAAGTATTCTCTGCCAAAGAGTGATTATGGTACATTATACAATGCTGCCGGTCTTGGGAACTTTAGCTCAAAAGAAAATCCAGTCAGCTGGAAGTATGCTTTCGAGAATACCACACCTAACGTAGACGAAGCTACAGCAGTTTACTTCAAGGTTAAGGTTGCCTTGACTGAGACCGCAAATAACGCATCAGACTTCAGGGATGGTACATTCTATCGTTATGACGGAAGACTTTACACCAGCATTCAGGCTATTTACAATGATGCTGCAACAGGTGCGATTTCTAACCCATTCACCGAGACAAGCAGCATTACTCCTGCAGACGTAGTGGCAAAGATCTCAGATGCAGATGGCAAGCTTACCACAGACGAAGCTAAATTGGCAAAATTCCGTGAGGACTACAAGATTGAGGTTTACCGCCAGGGTGTAATGTACTACCGCTGGGCTATCTCAGACAATGCTTACAAGCCATTTGTAGCAAGTGAGACAACTCATACATATTCTGTATTGCGTAACAGCATCTATCGCTTGAAAGTTACAAAGGTTAGCGAAATCGGTAAGGACGTTCCTAATGGACCAGAGCCAGACGATCCTGTCAAGAATCCTAACTTCTACATGAATGTAACAGTTAGCATCAACCCTTGGGTTCTCAATGCACAGCCAATCGAGTTGAAGTAATCAGAACTTCAATAGGAAGGAAAAGATGAATACGGGATGTACCCCATCCCCCGCTCTCAAGATAATTCTTGAAACAACAATACTCTCAATCTCCCGGGGGCTACCCCGCCTCCGGGAGATTAAAAAAGAAAAAGATGATATTTGCCGCCAACAGATGGCGGGAACCCCTATCGTGCTGAATCAGCACCACTCAACAAGAAAAAAAGGATGCCGGAGGCTACCCCACTTCTTACGCCCTACGGCACACTAGATATAAGTATAAGTAAAAGAATTAATAAAACACAAACGATATGAAACATTTCATCATCAAAAACGGTTGCAAAGTGGTTTGTATCTCAGCCATCGCACTCTCTTCGCTTTCATCATGCATGAAAGACGATCTGACGAATTGTCCTGCACCTAAGGTGTCGCTCAAGTTCGATTATACATATAATGTTGAGAACGCTGATGCCTTCTCCCAGGAAGTGAAAAACCTCAACGTCTATGTTTTCGATAAAAACGGTAAATACTTCGATACCTATACGCAGTCAGCCGACAAATTCGAAACGGGTCACAGCATGGACATCACAGACTTACAGGAAGGCAAATACACCTTCGTCTGCCTGGCTCGTGACAAGAAACCTACAGGTAGCAGAGCCGACGGTGACGACGAGATGGAGTTCAGCTTCACCCAACTCACACCAGGTGTTTCTACCATCAACGACCTGCAGGAGGAAATGGGAAAGAAAGACGGAGAAGCTTCTGTCAACAACAAGAAGTTCACCGCTCTCTACACCGCCCAGACATCTCTCGACTTCAAGGGCAAAAAGGACACATCCGGCAAACTGAGTCTGATGAAATGTACCAAGACCTACCGCATCGTGATGCTTCCTTACGATAACGACCAGCAGGGATTCGTGGCAGAAAACTTCGACGTAAGAATCAAGGGTTCGGCTGCCCTCCTCGACTACAAGGGCGACAAGGTAAAGGATGAAAACGGCGTAGAACAGAACAAGCCGATTACCTACGTGCCTTACAACGAGAAACTGGTGGTTAACTCCAGCGGTAATACACAGGTAGAAGGTGAAGAAATCGACAAGGCTCTGGTTTACGACCTGTCTTCTTCCAGAATGTTCGAGCGCAAGGACGATGTAAGCACCCGCAACACCGAAAGCACGGAGTACGATGACAAGCGAATCGTAATCACCGACAAGCGCACAGGCAAGGTTATCTTCAACCACTCACTGCCATGGTTCCTCGCTCTCTGCGGCGAGCGTACAGATAAGGGCTGGGAGGATCAGGAATACCTCGACCGCCAGGATCACTACACCCTCGTATTCTACGTTCCAAGTCCAGGTTCCGACTACCACATGGATGCTAGAATCAAGGTGAACGGCTGGGTTCTCAATCTGCAGGACGTAGATTTAGGATCCAAGTAAAATGATCATAAAACAGTAACAAAGTAAAAGTATAAGTAAAAGATAGGAGATACAAGTTATGTTCGATTTCGCAAAAAGAAAAATCTGTGCGAATCAACTGACTAGCATAATGAAGGGAATAGCAGCATTGGCACCCACCTTGCTGCTTACCCTGATACTAACATCATGTATGTCGGACGGTTACACAGATACAGCAGCTGAAAAGAGTGATACCTACATCAACCTGAATGTATCAACTCCTACAGCTCAAGCCAGAGCCAACGCTCCTGCTGGTTCAACAGCAGGTACCAGCGGAACGCTCGGGCAGAACGAAACTTCCCCAAATCCAACAGAAGAGGAGAAAATATACAGTATCAGAGTTTGGGCTTTCAAAAGCGGCAGCGCTGAAACTGCAGCACCAATAGGATTCAAGGCAGAAACCGGCCTCAACGAAACCGGTTCACATCAGGTAAGTATGAAATTGTTGCGCAAAGCAGCAGGTGATTTGGAAAATATCGACCTTTTTATCCTGCTCAATGCAGAAAGCATTGGAGTTCTGAACGATAACAATTGCAATAGAATGACTCGCCAGGAATTGAGAGCTGCAACTTTTAACTCAAACTTCGGTATCAATACAGATGGCAGCCCTCAGGCTACTACTGTTCCTGATGCAGGTTTACCAATCTCGCGTGTCATTACAAACATCAATGTAAAAAACAACATTGCAGACAATGCAGCCAAAGCAGCTGCCAAACCTGTAAGTGTTCCATTGGTAAGAGCCGTTTCGAAGCTCCACTTCTTCTTTGCCCGTAAGACCGGCAAGGATACAGAAAGTGTAACCGTCACCAAGATTGAAGTAAACGGAGAGACCCTGACAGAAGCAAGCCCAGTATTCCCAGAAGCTGCAACAAATGCCGAAAAGGATACTAAAGGATTGAAAGGAAGTTTCAATGGTCTCAAATACCTCACCAAGAATTTGATATTCGGAGATATTGCAACAGATAAAATCAACCCTGTTGCCGATCCTAAGGCATATATCCGAAATACCGGAGAAAAAGCCCAGGATTATATGACTCGTCTCAGCACTGGTGTACAGGAAGGTTGCAGAAGCTATCTTCGTGAGACAGACAAGACCATAACTGGTAAGATTTATTACAAGTCAAATGCTTCGCTTGCAGAAAGATCGGTTGAATTCAAGATTCCAGATGCATATCGCAATCATGAACTGGTTGTATATGGCTACTTCTCTGGAGAAGCATTTCTGGATAATCTCAAGTTACAGTACTACGTAGCAAACTGGAATGAGAAGGCTGCTACAGATATCACATTTAATTAAACTATTGGAGGAATCATAATATGAAGAAAGTAATGAAATTAGCATACCTGCTCATGGGAGTAGCACTCTTACTCAGCAGTTGCTCGGAAGACATCTTTCCGGGCGGCAGCGAGAGTAACGAAGATGTTACCATTTCGTTGGCCTATTCTGATGTTTCCCCAAGAGACATCGTGGTCAACTCCCGAGCAACACCTGCAGAGGAGCGTCATCTCTACAACCTCTACATCTATATATTTGATGGCAATGGTAATCTGAAAGGTTATAAAGGTATTGAAGATGAGGCTAAGCTGAACCAAAATACCAGCATCGCTACAAAAGGGGAAATAACGGGCATCAAGACAAGAAGTGGCGAATCATATATTTATGCAGTAGCCAACATTTCTACGGGTCTATACCCTGTTGATACCAGCGACGGTACTGTTGAAGACAACAAGTTGCCTATTAACTTGAATGAAGACGAAGCCCGTGCTGGTAAATATGACTTCACCCTCGACCAGTTGAAAGCTTTGCCTTTCAAGCGTAACAACACAACCATTGATATTTCAAGTGCATTCTTGATGAGTGGTGCGGTACAGGATGGAAAACAGGTGAATATCACAACCGCAGGTGCAATCGCCAGCGGTGACAATGCCATTCGATTGAGCCGCATCGTATCAAAGGTAAAGTTTACCATCAAGGCAGCTAAAACAACAGGAGTTACCCGTTCATTTAAGCTGGAAACTTACGACATTATGAACATTGCCGTAGATGGATCGCTGGTAGGAAAGATTGATGGAAACAGCAGGAAGAAGACAACAAACGTAAATGACAACATCGGTAACACAGTTCGACCAAACGATGTGGAAAACGATGCTCAGTTCTTCGAAGTCTATTTGCCAGAAAATCTTCAGGATGCTGTTAGAAACGTAACCACCCAAGAAGAACGTGAGGATGACAATCAGAGTATTCAGAAGGAATTTACCAATGCTCCAGCAAAAGGAACATACGTAATGTTAAAAGGCAAGTATGAAGAAACAACAAGTAGTTCTACCAAGAGCGCCGATGTTACCTACTATGTTCATTTGGGCGACTGTACCGCAGATGTCAACAACTATGATGTAGAGCGTAACTGCAGCTACACCTACAACATTACAGTAGCAGGTGTAAATAAAATCATCGTAGAAGCACTAAAAAAAGATGGAGCGGATCAGCCAGGTGCCGAAGGCGTGGTTTTGGAATATGGAGCTAAAGGTAAGAACATGACACTCGACAGTCACTACGAGTATATGGTCATGCGCTTCTATCAGAACGATATTATAGGGTTGAAGAAAGCAGGTAAAGGCTATTACTACCAGGTTTATGCCCTGGGTAATCATACCGACGTAATCAACGTAGGCGCAACAACAACAGGTAGCAAGAATCATGTAGATACAAGCTGGATTCAGTTTGCTATCAAGAACAGTGTTTACAGCGAAGATAAATCAGATAGAGGCACTGCATGCAACTATCCTGGCATCAATTCTAGCGAACTCTACACAGTAGATGGTTTCTTGAAATATCTCTATGATAATGCAAATTCTACTAAAATCTGGAAAGGGTATGATAGTAAGAAGGGATATTATGTCGATGCAACCTGCTTTATCAGTGAGAACTATTACAAGGATCTCACATGGAATCAATATGTGAATAATGTTGATAAGCGTGCCTTCTATGTTGCCAATCAGGTTGAGACCAGTAATGATGGCAGAAGCGTTTACGCTATAACTCAATACGGCTTGACCCAGTATAACATCCAGACCTTCTATGACAGAAGCAAAGCTGGAAGCATCACAGCTTACGGTTGTGAGACTATCAATGACGAGGAAGGTAAAGATTTTTCCGTCAATGGCAAAGGAAGCAAGTACAATTCTTCTGGTAACGATACATGGAATGGACGTACCAATATGGTTGCAGACATAAATAAGAGTTCTGACACCTGGGAAACTCTCAAAACCAACAAGTCTCTGATTAAAGCGTGTATGTCTAGAAACCGAGACCTGAATGGAGATGGCAAAATCAGTGATGATGAAATTCGCTGGTATGCCCCTACTATTTCTCAGTATATTGGTATCTGGATTGGTGAGGAGATTATGAGTGGTGAGTCTAAGCTCTTCAATAGAGAAACCTCTACACTCAAAGGAGAAAGTGATCGTATGTTGTATTACAGTTCAACAAATGGTCAGAACACTTACTTCTCTGAAGAAGGTTTGGCTACCAATAACTATAATTATAATAATACTTACTATCCTCCAAAATTGGTACGCTGCCTTCGCAATTTGAAATCAAACGATGTGGGATATAACAAAACTCCAGACAAGTACTACACGTACAAAAGTTCTGTGGTAACACTGAACAATGTTGATGAAAAAGCATTGAACACGTCAGGAGAACAAGGTGAATTGAATGCGCACACAGAACGTTCTGCACTCAATAAACCTGCCAAAAAGTTCAAGATTTCAAATGAGAAATATTATGGTGAAGGATACACAGACTGGCGGGGCAACTGGCATTGGACAGGAATTACGCCAACTCAGGAGCATGTAGTAGATGGTACATTTAAATGTTACAACAACTATGAGGAAGGTGACAAAAAATGGAGAGTTCCAAACCAAAGAGAATTATCAGTAATGTTTCTTGTTGATAAAGACAAGATTACAAACACCTACTGTAGAACAATATTCTCTAACACGAACTTTAGAAAGTCATGGACTTATAGTTCTAACATCTTCACAATGGATGTTAACAAGTGGAATGCTACCGGCTCTGTCCGCTGTATAAAGGCACAAAAATAGTAAGCAAAATACAAAAGTTAAGAATCATATATCTGTAAGAGAGGAGGGAAGGAAGCTTGGAATACTTCCTCCCCCCTTGTTTTAGTTATTATAAGACATTATTATCATTTACTATTATACAAATTTGCGAAGACTAGACTAGACTGGTCGTTGGAATTTTAGTTGCCGAGGTGACTCACCTTCTAAGATTCCACGACTTTTTTTGTGCCATGAAAGGGCAAAAGCTTTGTAATCATCTGGTTCTTTGAAGCTTTTGCCCTTACAGGGCGACAGGTTTGCAAACATAACTACCCAGGGCGATGCCCTGGGCTAGGAGCTTCTGCCCTTTCAGGGCGTATTGGTTGTAATAACTTTCAAACAAAAAAACTCCCTATAAGTTCAGGCATCTATCGCCTGGCTTATGGGGAGAACTTGTATCTGATAATTTTATGATTTCAATTGATGCAATTGCTCATGGGTTAAGCCTGTCAGTTCCATGATAGAGTCATCATCCATACCCTTTAATAGCATTTTCTTCGCTATATCAAGACTTTTGTGATAACTACCTCTTGCTTCACCTTTGGCAAAACCTTTAGCTTCACCTTTGGCAAAGCCCTTAGCTTCACCTTTGGCAAAACCTTTAGCTTCACCCTTGGCAACACCTTCATCAATACCATTCATGTAATAGCTCATTAAGACACCATAGTAATCATCGGCGGCCTTTAAGCTTTCATCATATTTCTCTTGCTCTTCCTGACTCAGACAGCGGGAATCTGCCAGTTCAGCTAGACGCTTGAAAATCTTCTTCTGTGCCGTAAACGGCATTCTCTCTAATGCTTCCATATGCTTTAATACATAAATCCATTTGTCAAACCTTGAAGGTGACATCCCTGATATGCATTTCGTCAACCAACAGGTCGTTCAAGAAACTAATCAGCAAATCCTTGCTGAATTCTTGTCCGAAGAGGCGTTTGAATCCCCAATCGGTGAAGGGGTTAATATATTTACCCATGGCAAAATATTGAGATAATTGATATCTGATGGCAAATTTACGATTTTTCTCTGAAAACTCCAAGAAAAAAACGCAAAAATTTGAAAAACCATCTAATTTACCTCTATTGGATTATAAAACTATTCCGCCTCACCGGATATGTCGTTCATCCCCCCGCCAGACGTCCCGACGGAGGATAGGGAGGTTATATAAAAAATATCGCCCACCAGCTGATATCCACTTGCACAACAGGTGTTGGGCGAGCGCATATCAGCTGTTATGCAAGCGCACAACACCTGTTGTGCGGCTGAAGATATAGGCTTCCCCGGCTTATAATATTAATTCTTCTGGCAACAAGTAAAGGTTACTCCGAAGACTTTTTACGTAAAACCGATGCAACAATGATAGTATTTACAAGCAACAATGATAGTACTTGCAAGCAACAGCGATAGTACTTACACGGTGCAAAGACGTTACTGAGAGGTCGCCATGATGGTACTGATGAGGCGTAAAGCGGCTTGTAGCGCTTATTGCCTCACTATGGCACAACATTGCCCCTTACCAGGGCAATAATCTGCCATTGCCAGGCACAAAACGATACGTCGGGAGCTTTTTTTATAAAAGCACCACTCTTCTTTTTACTCTTCACTCTTCACCAAATCGGCTGAACCCCCGATAAACACTGGGGTTGCGAGTGGTGAAGAGTGACGCACCACTCTTCACCACTCTTCACTACTCTTCACCTGGATATTTTATTCATCGGATTACGCTGAGTTAACAGAGCATTCTTGTTCCACGGATTACGCACAGATTTTAAACGGAAGATCGACCTATTCGGTCTTTGAAGAAAGTCCCACAGATTTGGCTTTCCCTTCGGCCGCCGATTTTCAATTCACAGATTTTCACAGATTTTCCAGGTGAAGAGTGGTGAAGAGTGGCGCGCAGCTCTTCACCCGTGCAAATTCCTCAGCTACAGATATTTACATTCTTTCGGTGAAGGGTGAAGAGTGTTTTTGAAAGTGGCTTGCTGTTCCGACGGATTTGCAATCCGTCGTATAAAAAGGTTCGACCTATCAAACCTGGGGATTTGCAATCCCCCCTATCGGAAACGATTTACATCTTTTTATTTACTCGATTGCGTTTAACCCTGTTCAAGTATTTTCTTGTCTGTCAAGAAATCTAAGAGTCCAACAGTCAATACTCCAAGTTCGTCCTCCTTGCGATGGATGTCATCACCAACAATAACAATCTTACGGAAGTGGTCATTGATTGACAATAACGGGCGTCGCTCTTGTTGTTCCTTCTCTGGCGTCGGCATGTGGAAAGCCGACTGGATATACACTCTGTATGGAGGACGGTTTACCACAAAATCAACCTCCAACTGCTTTCTGATAAACTTGCCGTTCTCATCCTTACCACCAAGTTCAACCAATCCTACGTCCACATTATATCCACGACTACGAAGCTCATTATAGATAATATTTTCCATAATGTGCGTTTCCTCTTGTTGCCGATAGTTGAGAATGGCTGCACGAATGCCTATGTCTGCAAAATAGTATTTCGTCTCAGTACCGATATATTTTCTGCCTTTCACATCATAACGTAAGGCCTCTTCTATCAAGAAAGAGTCTTTCAGATAGTCAATATATTGTTTTATGGTGTCTCTTTTTATGGTTATCCCTTGTGCAGATTGAAAGGTATTGGCTATTCTCGTTGGATTGGTTGATGAACCAATGCCTGAGGCAAGCACACGTACCAGCTCCTTCATTCCCTCAGGATTACGCAGATGGTTGCGCTCAATTACGTCACGCAGATAGGTGGTTTCATACAGACTACGCAAATAGTCAGTTTTCTTTTCTTCCGTTTCAAGCAAAGCTACCTGTGGAAGTCCGCCAAAGGTATAGTAATCCAGCCATGCTTTACGGATATCGCCACCAATGCCTTTGAAGTATTCGTCAAAGGTGAGAGGCCAAATGCGTATCTCGTCACCTCTGCCACGGAACTCTGTCACAACATCACTTGACAGAAAGCGAGAGTTTGAGCCTGACACATACACATCTACATTCCTCATGTGTGTCAAGCTAAGAATTACCTCTACAAATTCTTCTACCAGCTGCACCTCGTCCAAGACTATATAATAAGGATTACCATCATCCACTACCTTTGAGTCTATATAGTCGAGCAAGGCATCAGGCTTTCTCAACCGCCTGTTTCGGAAATCATCAAGTTGTATCTCAATGATGTGACTATCAGTCACCCCATGTTCCAAAAGCCAGGTATGCCAGATGTCAAACAGCAGGAAAGACTTTCCACATCGTCTGACACCTGTTATAATCTTCACAAGACCGTTTCCACGTCCTGCGATAAGTTCATCCAAGTATTTCTTACGTTCAAATATCATATTAGAGTACTATTTTTGATATTGGTATCACATTTTACACCGCAAATAAAGCTATCGTATGTCAATGAATTTATATCTACTATCATAACTTATCGGATTTTAAATTTTATGGTGGTGAGTAAATCATTCCACCTCTATTATTATAATTTTCCTTTATTTGCTGTGCAAAAGTAAGATTTTTCTGTGAATAAACAAAAATAAATTGCATTTTTCTGATGCATGATACTATATTTTCTCTTATTAAGTATCAAATTACATCTTTTTAATTGCCAAAAATGGAGCTTCGCTTACGGAATTTCAAACATTGCCCGATCTTACGGGTGAAGGGTGGGTGAAGAGTGGTGAAGAGTCGAGCGCAACTCTTCACCCGTGCAAATTCCTTAGCTACAGATATTTATACCATTTCTGTGAAGAGTGAAGAGTGTTTTTGAAACAGTACAGGTAGAAGTTTTTCGTGAAAAGTTTTGGAGATTAGGAGATAAAGTATTATCTTTGCCATCAGATTCAAAAACGAATAATCAAACTGAGTTATGATAGTAAGACCAAAGCGCATTTATCGCAAGCGCATACCATACGGCATGCAGAACTTTGAGGATGTCATAAAAGAGGATTGTTACTATGTGGACAAGACTCCTTTCATCGAGCAAATAGAAGAATCCAACAAGTATTTCTTCTTCATTCGCCCTCGCCGTTTCGGCAAGACACTTACTCTCTCCATGCTTGAGAATTACTATGACATCAACAAGAAAGACAAGTTTGAGGAAATCTTTGGCAAGCTTTACATCGGGCAGAATCCTACACCAGAGCATAATACATATCTCATCATCCGCCTCAATTTTGCCGAGGTGGCAGCAGGATTGGATGATTATAAGGATGGACTGGACAACCATTGTCGCCTTGTATTCAATTTCTTTTGTGACATTTATGCACATATTCTTCCTGCCAATACCAAGGAAGGAATGGAAAAGTTAACAGATGCAGTGTCTCAACTGAGGTTTCTTTGCCAGAAATGCCAGGAGGTGGGAAAGAAGATTTATCTCTTCATCGATGAGTACGACAACTTCACCAACATGATTCTCGCCCATGAGGAGCATCTTATGAGGTATCGCAACCAGACCCACGGAGAGGGATACTTGCGCCAGTTCTTCAACACCATCAAGGGTGCTGCTGGCAATACCCTGGGCAGAGTGTTCGTCACGGGAGTAAGCCCTGTAACCATGGATGACCTGACCAGCGGATTCAACATCGGAACCAACTACTCGCTCTCACCTGACTTCAATGAGATGACGGGATTTACCGAGGAAGAAGTGAGAGAGATGCTGGATTATTACGGCAGCGTCCTGCCGTTCAATCACACCACCGATGAGCTGATCAAGGTGATGAAGCCTTGGTACGACAACTATTGCTTTGCCGTCAAGAGCTATGGCAAGACCACGATGTACAACTCCGTGATGGTGCTCAATTTCATTAGCAACTATATAGATAATGAGTACGACATCCCCGACTCCATGGTAGAGACCAACATCCGTATCGACTATGACAAGATGCGAATGCTCATCCGCCACGACAAGGAGTTCGCCCATGACGCCAGCATCATCCAGCAGTTGGTAACCCAGGGATTCGTGATAGGCACGCTCAACGAGAACTTCCCTGCCGAGCGAATCAACGACCCAGACAACTTCCTCAGCCTGCTGTTCTATTTCGGCATGGTGACGATAGACGGAACATACAAGGGTGAGACCAAGTTCATCATCCCGAATGAGGTGGTGCGTGACCAGATGTACACCTACCTGCTCGACACCTACAAGGAGAATGACTTGGTATATGATAGATATAGCAAGGGTAAACTGGAGAGCAAACTGGCATACGATGGACAATTCAAGCCATACTTTGAATATATCGCCGACTGCCTGAAGAAGTACTCCTCACAGCGAGACAAGCAGAAGGGAGAGGCTTTCGTGCATGGCTTCACCTTGGCGATGACGAGCCAGAACAAGTTCTATCGCCCTATCTCTGAGCTGGACAATGACGGCGGCTATGCCGACATCTTCCTCTCTCCGCTCTGTGACATCTACAAGGACATGGTGGATTCATATATCATCGAGTTGAAATATTGCAAGAGCCCAACCACAGATGAGCAAGTGAAAAAGCTCTTCGAGGAGGCTTCAGCTCAAATCTCCCGCTATGCGGAAAGTGATATGGTCAGAGAGGCGGTAAAGACTACAAAGCTCCACAAGCTGGTGGTCATCTACCGCGGAGCGGAAATGGTGGCTTGCGAGGAGATATAATTACCGGAGAAGAATTACAGATTCAACAAATAATAAAATGATAAAATGATGAAAGCAAGACATATCTCTTATCTTATCGCATGCATGCTCATGTTATGCTGCCTGAATACCCACGCGCAGAATGCATTCCCCTACCCTGCGCTGCCTGATACGCTGCGCAGCGTAGAACAGCGCGCTACCTACCTCAGCGAGCACTACTGGGACAACTATCAGTTTGCTGATACTACCCAACTGAAAAACGAGGAGATTACAGAACAGGGATTCGTCAACTTCATCGATATCCTCGCCCGTTTCAACGACGAGATCGCCCAGAAAGGCATCAGCGCCTTCACTGCCAAGGCTTACGCACAGAAGCCTGCCAAGGAGAAATTCGAGAGTCTGATAGAGCATTATTTCGACGACCCACAGTCGCCGATGAGAAACGACAGGGTATATAGCTTCTTCCTGGCGGAAATGAAGAAGTCGCCTTACTTCGATGAAGCGGAAAAGGAACGCATCGACTTCAAGTGGAAGGCGGCACGGAAAAACCTGCCAGGCACCAAAGCTACCAACCTCTCCTTCAAGCTGGAAGATGGAAAAATGCATCAGTTGACTGACTATCAGAACGAAAAGGTGATACTCTACTTCTATGATCCGGAATGCGAGAATTGCCACAAGGTTACGGCGTGGCTGAAAAAACAAACCATTCCTGCTGAATACAGAATGCTCAGAATCATTGCAGATGATCAGATTAGTGCTACTTACAGCATCAAGGCGATGCCTACGATTTACTTATTAGATAAAGGCAACATCGTGGTTTTAAAGGACTGTACGCCGGAACTGCTCATCAGCGTAATCAATAACAATTAATAAAAAAAAACTAGACTGGTCGTCTAAGCGACGGTATTGACGCGTGTAGTAGTATCGCCGGTCAAATCATCGTCAGCCGCACTGCAGCTTACTAAACCCAATGCCATCATACGAAAGAAAGATGAAAGAAAAGGGCATTAAAAAAGCGGAAACCCCGAAGGATTCCCGCTATTATTTTGGGTTGATAAATCTCGAAGATTAGTCGAGGTTAGCCAACTTGTTGTCAGAATGAAGAACATCC
>ERZ1023869.36-NODE-36-length-68247-cov-58.050988_pt1 | contig 68247 bp, 55 predicted proteins | sample MGYA00380390_ERZ1023869 | MGnify/ENA primary metagenome ERZ1023869 (study PRJEB33179, sample SAMN07449005) | human gut metagenome | biome: Human-gut; feature: Human associated habitat; material: Faeces | host: Homo sapiens | place: India: Bhopal | collected...
TCGTGGCAATCGAAGTGTAAGGTGCAAAGATACTGCCAGGCAAACGGATAATGGTGTGCAAGTTGAAATCCCTGAGCAACTTTGTCTTAATGGCAATCTTTGTGTTATCTGCTCCAAAAAGGAAACCATCAGGAACAATGACAGCAGCACGGCCATTTTTCTTCAAGCGATACATGATAAGCACCATGAAGAGGTCGGCAGTCTCGCTACTGCGCATATCAGAAGGAAAGTGAGATTTCACGTCGGCCTTTTCATTACCTCCGTATGGTGGATTCATCAAAACAACATCAAACTTGTCTCCGTCTGTATAGTTGAGAACATCTTTGGTAAGCGAGTTGTCGTGATATACCAATGGCGTGTCGATACCATGCAGCAACAGGTTTGTCACACATAGCATATACGGGAATTGTTTCTTTTCTATGCCAAATACAGACTGATTGTACTCTTTACGATCTTCAGCAGTCTTTACTTTCTTGTCCAATTCACCCAGCCAACTTGTAATGAAACCTCCTGTACCACAAGCGAAGTCTGCCATTTTCTCACCAATCTGCGGATTGACTATCTCTGCCATAAATTCGGTCAAGGCTCTTGGGGTGTAGAACTCACCAGAGGAACCTGCCGACTGCATTTCTTTAAGGATAGTCTCATATATCTCACCGAAAGCATGACTCTCTTCATAGTCACCAAGATTCAATCCGTCTATCACATTAAGCACCTGGCGGAGCTGAACGCCATCTTTCATATATTGGTTGGCATCCTCAAAAGTTGTCTTTACTATTGCCTGACGAATTGGGGTATCAGGTGTAACCTCTATGTTTTTGAGTTCAACAAACAAGGTGTTGTTGACAAACGAAAGCAGTTCGTCACCAGTCAAGGCATTGCCACTTCCATCATCATGTGCCCAGTTGCGCCAACGGCATTCTTCTGGAATAATAGACTTGTAATCATCATCGTCCAACTCCCAATCATTCTCTTTCTCGTCATAGACTTTCAAGAACAGCATCCACGCCATTTGTTCTATGCGTTGCGCATCACCGTTGATACCGGCATCATTGCGCATGATATTGCGTACTCGTTTTACGAAATTAGATAAACTCATTTTATATTGTTTCTTTTTATGCTATATTATATATTGATTGCTCCAACTCTTTTACGGCCTTCAGATACTCTCTCTTGCCACCGAAGAACTTTACTATATTTGCCTTAGAGCCCAATCGGCGGAAAGGATCGTTTTCAAGCACAGTAAGACTTTCAAGTTCTGAAATGCCTTCTTCCATGTACTTCTCCAACAAAGCCTCAAGTACCAGTCGTGCCTGTTCACCATACTTGCTGAATATATCACGCTTTTTCACTTGCTCAGCACGTTCCCGCCTCGTCAGGGTCTTCTTGCCGTATGCGATATGGCAGATGAAATCAAAATCATCCACATTGCTCATTTCCTGTGAAGTTTTTAATTCTGCAAGATCTATGCCTCTTTCTTTCAGCATATCAGCAATGTCTGACTTTTTCTTTATTTCATTCCATTTGGAAGTAAATGTATCAATGGTAGCAAACGAATCAAGGATATTCTTCTTCGTGTAGTCGGTAATACTCTCCGTGCGAAGCAGCTTGCCATCGGCATCGTAAACGGACACTACCTTATTGACAACCATTACCTGGCAGCCATCTTTATCTACAAGAGGCTTTGGACGAGTGATAGGATCACCAACTATTGGCGGTGTATCATCTACAGGCAGAACTGGAGTTTTTGCCTCTCTGGACTTTATAGGATAATCGGGATCCATCTCGATAGGTCCGTCCCAATCTGGGTCAGCAAACAAGCGTGTTACATTTCGAAAGTCCATCACCGTGAAATTGGTCTTTCCCTCATTCTCACGAAGACGGGTTCCGCGTCCTATAATCTGCTTAAACTCCGTCATGGAACCAATCTGTTGGTCAAGCACTATCAGCTTTACCATCTTGCAATCCACACCGGTAGAAAGCAGTTTGCTGGTCGTTGCAATGACTGGATATTCCGAAGATACTGAAATAAAGTAATCCAACTTGCTTTTACCATACTCATCGCTACCTGTTATGCGAACCACATAGTCAGGATTTTTCTTGCACATATCAGCATTGGCATTGGTCAATGCCAGACGCATACGCTCCGCATGTGTTTCATCAGCACAGAACACTATGGTCTTAGCCATGCGGTCAGTGCTTTTCAGATAGTTGGTTATCTCTTGCGCAACTTCCCTTATACGGTCTTCTATAATAATGTTATAATCATAGTCACTGTTGTTATAAATGCGGTCTTCTATCTCGTTGCCGTATATATCCTTTTGTCCCTTTGTCGGTCTCCATTCGTCACCGATGTTCGTTGTGATGTTGATAACCTTGAAAGGAGCAAGGAAACCGTCCTCAATTCCGTTTTTAAGACTGTAAGTATAGACTGGTTCACCAAAGTAACCAATACTTGACTGATATTTTGTTTCTTTAGGTGTGGCAGTCATACCTATATGAGTAGCCGAAGAAAAGTATTCCAAGATGTTTCGCCAGTTGCTATCATCCTTTGCGCTACCTCTATGACACTCATCAACGATAACAAGATCAAAATAGTCTGGATTAGGAAACAACTCCTTATAGTTTTTGGCATCATTCTGTCCAATCAACTGTTGATAGAGTGCAAAGAACACTTGATAAGAACCCAATTCTTCCAAGTGGTTCTTGTCTTTTGAGTAGTCTATCTTGTGCGTTACCTTTTCTAATGGTTTGAAGTCTTGCTGTATGGATTGATCAACCAATATATTGCGGTCTGCAAGATACAACACTTTCTTCTTCAAACCACTTTTAAGTAAACGCCATACAATCTGAAATGCAGTATATGTCTTGCCTGTACCAGTCGCCATGACAAGGAGCACACGGCTTTGTCCTTTGGCAATGGTACCAACTGTGCGGTTTACTGCATTGCGCTGATAATATCGTGGCGGAAATATATTCTGACCAGTGCAAAAAGGCTGCTCTATGATAGCCAGCTCTTGTTTGTTAAGTCCGTTTCCATCGTTAGCCTCATTTTTATATCTTTCGATAAGTTCTTCTTTTGTTGGAAATTCGACCATAGCAAAAGTGCGTTCCTTGCCTGTTAAGAAGTCATGTTCGGCAAAACCTTCACCATTTGAACTATATGCAAACTTCACATCAAGCATTTGGGCATAGGTCATGGCTTGTTGCAATCCATGAGAAACAGAATGATTGGCATCCTTTGCTTCTACAATAGCAATGGGTGTTGCCTTATTTGCATAAAGTACATAGTCGGCAAACTTCGGTTTCTCTCTATGCACAAGATTACCATGAAGGCTAATTTTACCGTCAGTAAATTTAACCTTCTGTTCCATGAATATACTATCCTTTGACCATCCCTTGCTTGTGATGGCTTCGTTGATATAGCGGAACTTGATGTCCTCTTCTGTTAAATCTTTGCTTATGCCCATATTCAAATAATATTTTATTATCAGAAGTTCTACAACATACTTGCTGAAATCCCCTTGCTGTCTAAGACATCTTTTATCTTGTTTAGTTTCATAAATTCACCGAATTTTACTGCAAATATACATTAAAATTTGCGATAATCATTATAAATTAAGCTATTTTATGTAAATTACTGAACCACATGCGAAAGTTCAGTCTCCAGCTCTTAACGCAAGAACTTTCCGGTAAGGCTTGTCTTGCAGGCTGCTACTTCTTCCGGAGTTCCGGCTACAACGAGATTGCCGCCCTTGTCGCCGCCTTCAGGACCGAGGTCGATGATATAGTCGGCACACTTGATGACATCCAGATTGTGCTCAATCACTACCAGCGAATGGCCCCTTTCTATCAGGGCATTGAAGGCATGGAGCAGGCGCTTGATGTCGTGGAAGTGAAGACCCGTGGTAGGCTCGTCGAAGATGAAAAGCGTAGGCTCCTGTTCCTCCTTACCTATGAAGAAGGCGAGCTTTACACGCTGATTCTCACCACCCGAAAGCGAACTTGAATTCTGACCGAGCTTGATATAACCCAGACCTACATCCTGAAGCGGCTTCAGGCGGTTTACGATGATGCGGCAGTTGTCGAAGTCGCCCTCGTTGCGCTGCAGCTTTTCATCGCTGAAGAACTCGATGGCCTCGTTTACAGTCATGTTCAGCACATCATTGACGTCTTTTCCGCCATAGCGAACCTCCAGGATATCGTGCTTGAAACGCTTGCCCTTACAAGCCTCGCAGGTCAGCGTGAGGTCTGCCATAAACTGCATCTCGATGGTAACATATCCCGCGCCCTTACATTCCTCGCATCTTCCGCCTTCAGTATTGAAAGAGAAGTACTGCGGCGTGAATCCCATCTGCTTAGCCAGTGGCTGGTTGGCAAAGAGGGCACGTATCGCATCGTATGCCTTCAGATAAGTGGCAGGGTTGCTGCGGGTACTCTTTCCGATAGGGTTCTGGTCAACAAACTCTACATGATGGATGCTCTTCCAGTCGCCTTCCATCGATGTATATTCGCCTGGGGCATCTGCTACGAGGTCCAGACGGCGACGCATGGCAGGATAGAGGATTCCCTTGATGAGCGAACTCTTGCCTGAGCCTGATACGCCGGTTACGCAGGTGAATACGTTGAGCGGTATCTTAACGTCGATGCCGCGCAGATTGTTCATCCGGGCTCCCTTGATTTCGATATACTGGTTCCAGGCACGGTGGCTCGTTGGCGCCTTTATCTCCTCGTTGTGGGTCAGGTACTTGATGGTATAACTCTCCGGATATTCAGCCAGCAGCTTTTCCTGTTCAGCCTTATCGGTGGTTGAATATTCTGATGACGGACCGGCGTAGACCACTCTTCCGCCCAGTCTGCCGGCATCTGGACCGATATCAATGAGATAGTCGGCTGCCCGCATAATCTCTTCGTCGTGTTCTACCACAACCACCGTATTGCCCAGTTGCTGCAGTTCTTTCAGCACCTTAATCAGTCGGGCAGTATCGCGGCTATGGAGTCCGATACTAGGTTCGTCGAGGATATATACGCTACCCACGAGCGATGAACCCAGGTTGGTGGTCAGGTTGATGCGCTGACTCTCACCGCCGGAGAGGGTGTTGGAGAGTCGGTTGAGCGTAAGATACCCCAGACCAACATCCAGGAGGAACTGCAGGCGGTGGGTGATTTCGGTGAGCAGACGCTTGCTGATTTCCTTCTCATGCTCAGAGAGTTCCAGTTTCCTGAACCATTCGCTCAGGTTCACAATCGACATCTCAACCAGTTCGGTGATGCTCTTTCCGCCAATCTTCACATAGTTGGCTTCCTTCTTGAGTCGCGTACCATGGCAGTCAGGACAAATCGTCTTTCCACGGAATCGGCTCAGCATCACGCGGTATTGTATCTTGTACTGGTTCTCCTTTACCATTCTGAAGAACTCATCGATGCTCACCCTTTCCTGCTGTTTACGTTTCTTCTCGCCAGGCAGACCGTGCCACAGCCAGTCCTTCTGCTGCTGAGTCAGTTCGAAATAAGGCTTGAAGATAGGGAAGTCGTATTCTGCAGCTCTGCGGATGAATTCCTTGAGCCACATACCCATCTTTTCGCCTCGCCAGCAAACCACACATCCGTCATATACGCTCATCGAAGTGTTCGGGATGACGAGTTTCTCATCGATGCCTATTATGCTGCCGAAACCTTCGCAGGTAGGGCAGGCTCCGAGAGGAGAGTTGAAGGCAAACATATTGTCGGTAGGCTCTTCAAACTGCATGCCGTCAGCTTCGAACCGGGTAGAGAAGTCGTAGCAGATATTGCTTGGCAGGAAGACGAGGCGGCAGGCTCCATCTCCCTCATAGAAGGCAGTTTCGGCAGAATCCATCAGTCGGCTGATATCATCCTTCTCATCGCTTACCGAAGCACGGTCGATGACCAGGAAGATTTCTTCATCCTTCTGCTGCATTCTCTTTCTCAGTTTGTCGCCGCTTACTTCCAGCAGATCCTTATCCGCCTGCTCCATGAAGTCTTCTATGCGCACGAATTCACCTTTTATATATATACGCGCGTAACCTTCCTGGTTGTACATCTCCAGCTGTTTGCCCAGACTGCGCCCTTCGATGACGTGGATAGGGGCGAGGATGACAAATCTGGTACCCTGGGAATACTGTCGGGTGCAGGCGAGTACATCTTCGGTAGTATGGCGTTTCACCTCCTGTCCGCTGATAGGCGAATAGGTTTTTCCGATGCGTGCGTAGAGCAGTCGCAGGTATTCGTAGATTTCGGTGTTGGTGCCCACGGTAGATCGTGGGTTGCGCGAAATCACTTTCTGTTCGATGGCGATGGCAGGTGGCAATCCCTTGATGAAATCACATTCCGGTTTGCTCATACGTCCCAGAAACTGGCGAGCGTATGAAGAGAGCGACTCCACATAGCGGCGCTGGCCCTCAGCATATAAGGTATCAAAAGCCAACGATGATTTTCCCGATCCGGAGACACCCGTAATGGCAACAAACTTGCCCTGAGGTATCTTCACATCGATATTCTTGAGGTTGTTGGCTCTTGCCCCTTTGATCTCTATATATTTATCTTTTGGCATATTCTTTCTTCTTTTAAGATTAGGGGACCAGCGATGGAATCGCTGGGGACGGGGGCGCAAGGGGAAAGGCTCTTTTTACCCTTTTACCTTTTTACCTTTTTACCCTTTATTCGTGGTGGTAAGGCTCACCTTTTATAATAGTACATGCGCGATAGAGCGCCTCGGTAAAGATAAGGCGCACCATCTGATGCGAGAAGGTCATCTTGGAGAGGGAAATCTTCTCGTTGGCGCGGTCGTAGACAGACGGTGAGAAACCGTAAGGACCGCCGATGACAAAGACGAGCCTTCTTGCCGTGGCCTGCTTGCGCTCTATCCATTTGGCAAACTCGATGCTTCGGAATTCCTGTCCATGTTCATCCATCAGCACCACGGTATCCGAAGGCTGGAGGAGTTTCAGAATCAGTTCTCCTTCCCGTTCCTTCTGCTGCTGTTCGCTGAGACTCTTGGTGTTCTTGAGCTCAGGAATGGTTGTTATGTTGAAAGGCATATAATGGGTGATGCGCTCGGCATAATCCTTGATGCCCGCAATGAAATGCTTGTTTACGGTCTTTCCGACCAGAATGAGTTCTGTCTTCATTTTCTTCCTATACACTTGAATTCTTCACTGAAGTTTCGCAAGTAAGCCCCACACGCCCTGAAAGGGCAGAAGCTCCTAGCCCAGGGCATCGCCCTGGGTGTTTATGGACGCAAACCTGTCGCCCTGTAAGGGCAAAAGCTTTCAAATACCTGGCAATATACAAAGCTTTTGCCCTTACAGGGCGCCTTGCTGATTGCCATTATACCCAGGGCGATGCCCTGGGCTAGGAGCTTTTGGGCCTTCAGCCCGTACTTGAACCACATGCGAAACTTCAGTTCTTCGTTCTTCACTTCTTCTCGTCCCTGTAATATCCTGTTCCTATTCTTTTCGGATTCTTCGGGAACCAGCCTTTCTCGCAGCGTTGTCTCTGTTCGAAGAGTTCACCGATGCTCCAAAGGCATGAAGCACCTACTACGCCCAGTATGGCAGAGAAGAGCACGTTGGCAACCAGGAAGGCAGCTCCGATGCAGATGATGCCTGCAACGAGGAAAACCCACCAATAGCGAGTGCCCGTATAATATTCCGTCTTCATGACGATAGGGTGAAAGATACCTATTATTAAAAAGGTGGATACGGCGATGATGACGCCCGTGTAATATACTTCCATATTCTATTGTTTTTATATTTTGTTCATTCAACTTTGCTATCTTACCAATACAATATTGCTAAATAATAGCCTTATTCTATTTTCAATTCCATTTCAAAGTGCAAAAATACAAAAAAAACTTCATTCTTGCTTGGTTTATCAAAATTTTTATATAACTTTGTACGCAAATAGAGAAATTATGCATTGTTTTCGTGCACATCCTTCTCGATAAGAATTAATTAATAACATAATATAATCAAACTATGGCTAATAACGCAGAATTGATCAAGCAGTGTGAAGAAAGAGCACAGCAGTGGCTCACACCTGCTTTTGACGAAGAAACTCGTAACGAAGTAAAGGCAATGCTCGAGGCTGAGGATAAGTCAGCTCTCGTTGATGCATTCTATCAGAACTTGGAGTTCGGTACTGGTGGCTTGCGCGGTATTATGGGTGCAGGTACCAACCGCATGAACAAGTATATCGTTGGTATGGCTACACAGGGCTTTGCTAACTACATCCTCAAGGCTTTCCCAGGTGAGGAGAACCTTTCTGTAGTGGTAGGTCACGACTGCCGTAACAACTCCCGTCTCTTCGCAGAGACCGTAGCTGCCATCTTCTCTGCCAATGGCATCAAGGCATATCTCTTCGAGAGCCTCCGTCCTACACCAGAGATTTCTTTCGCTATCCGTGAGCTCGGTGCCAAGGCTGGTGTCAACGTAACTGCTTCTCACAACCCTAAGGAGTACAACGGTTACAAGGCTTACTGGAGCGACGGTGCTCAGGTTCTGGCTCCACACGATACAGGTATCATCGAGGAAGTGAACAAGGTGACTATCGACCAGGTGAAGTTTGAGGCTAACTGGGATAAGATCAAGATTATCGGTGGTGAGATGGATTACGACTACATGACAGCCGTTCATTCTGCTATGATTGACCAGGATGTCATCAACCGTCAGAAAGACCTCAATATCGTTTACTCTGCTATGCATGGTACAGGCCGTGTCATCGTGCCTCTCTGTCTGCGTTCTTGGGGCTTCCAGAACATCAATGTAGTTCCTGAGCAGATGGTTGTAGATGGCAACTTCCCTACAGTGGTTTCTCCTAACCCAGAGAATGCTGAGGCTATGACTCTCGGTATGAAGCTCGGTACAAAGTTGAACGCTGACCTCGTAGTTGCTACTGACCCTGATGCTGACCGCCTCGCTATCGTTTGTCGCGATGACAAGGGCGAGTGGATGATCATCAACGGTAACCAGACAGCCATGATGTTCTGCTACTATATCATCGAGAACAAGAAGAAGTTGGGCAAGTTGAAGCCAACAGACTTCCTCGTAAAGACCATCGTTACAACAGAGGTGATTGCTGAGATTGCCAAGAAGAACAACGTAGAGTTGCGCGACTGCTACACAGGTTTCAAGTGGATTGCACGCGAGATTGCTATCTCTGAGGGCAAGCAGCAGTATATCGGTGGTGGTGAGGAGAGCTTCGGCTTCTTGCCATACGATAAGGTACGCGATAAGGATGCTCCTGCATCTATCTGTCTGATTTGTGAGATTGCAGCATGGGCTAAGGATCAGGGCAAGACTCTCTACGACCTCCTGATGCAGATTTATGCAGAGTATGGCTTCAGCAAGGAGTTTACTGTAAACGTAGTTCGCCCAGGTAAGACCGGTGCTGACGAGATTAAGCAGATGATGGCAGACTTCCGTGCCAACCCTCCACAGGAGTTGGGTGGCAGCAAGGTGGTAACCTGGAAGGACTACCAGTCTTTGGAGGCTAAGCATGCTGACGGCAGCGTAGAGAAGCTCGATATGCCTGCTACAAGCAATGTACTCCAGTGGTTCTGCGATGACAACACCAAGGTAAGTGTCCGTCCATCAGGTACAGAGCCTAAGATTAAGTTCTATATTGAGGTTAAGGATCCTTCATTCAAGTGCGCTGGCTGCTACAACCGCTGCACAGCTGCTGCAATGGATAAGATCGAGGCTATCAAGAAGAGCCTGAAGTTGGATTAATTTCATAGGAAATCATATCATGGCGCTCCGGTAATTATTGCCGGAGCGCTTTTCTTTTCAGTAGCCGTTTATTCTTCTCGAAATAGGGTAGCAAGTTACCCTCATTATCATGTTTTTACAGAAAAAAAGCAAAAAGACTTGCATATTTTCTGATTTTTATTTATCTTTGCACCCATATTACAAAATTATAAAATAGAATTATACTCTTATGGGAGGCATTTTCGGAACTATTTCCAAGAAAAGCTGTGTCGCTGATCTCTTTTACGGCACAGATTACAACTCACATCTCGGCACACGCCGGGGCGGTTTGGCAACCTACAGTAGTGAGAAGGGCTTCGTGCGCTCTATCCACAATCTGGAAAGTTCATACTTCAGAACGAAGTTTGAACCTACACTCAACAAGTTTGAAGGAGCTACATCGGGCATCGGCGTGATTAGCGATACAGATGCCCAGCCACTCATCATGAACTCTCATCTTGGCCGCTTTGCCATTTGCACCGTAGCTAAGATAGTAAACAAGGATGAACTTACTCAGCTTCTGCTCGAAAAGAACATGCACTTTGCAGAGATGTCTTCGGGTAGTACCAATCCAACTGAGTTGGTGGCTCTGCTTATTATTCAGGGTAAAACCTTCAGAGAAGGTATCGAAAACGTTTTCCATCACATCAAAGGTTCCTGCACCATGATGATCCTTACCGAGGATGGCATTATCTGTGCGCGTGACAGTTGGGGACGTACTCCAATCATCATCGGCAAGAAGGAAGGTGCCTATGCGGCTTCCAGCGAAACCACCTCGTTCCCTAACCTTGATTATGAAACAGCATATGAGGTAGGACCAGGCGAAATCGTGAAGATTACAGCTGATGGCATGGAGCAGATCCGACCTGCCAACAAGAAGATGCAGGTTTGCTCTTTCCTCTGGGTTTACTACGGATTCCCTACATCTACCTACGAGGGCAAGAATGTAGAAGAGGCGCGTTTCACCAACGGCTTTAATCTCGCCAAGACCGATGATGTGGAGGTAGACTGCTGCAGCGGTATTCCTGATTCGGGTACGGGTATGGCGATGGGTTATGCTGCCGGCAAGGGTGTGCCTTACCAGCGTTGTATTGCCAAGTATACGCCTACATGGCCTCGTAGCTTTACTCCAAGCAACCAGAGCATGCGTTCATTGGTAGCCAAGATGAAGCTGATTCCTAACAAGGCGATGCTCAAGGGCAAGCGAGTATTGTTCTGCGATGACAGTATCGTGCGTGGTACCCAGCTTCGCGACAATGTGAAGGTGCTTTTCGATCAGGCAGGCTTGAAGGAGTGCCATATGCGTATTGCATGTCCTCCATTGGTATACGGTTGTCCGTTCATCAACTTCACTTCTTCAAAGAGTGATATGGAGCTGATTACCCGTCGCATCATCGAGAAGTTTGAGGGCGATGCCAACAAGAATCTTGAGAAATACGCTACCACCGGTTCTCCTGAGTATCAGAAGATGGTAGATGAGATTGCCAGCCAGTTGGGCTTGACTTCCCTGAAGTTCAACACCATCGAGCAGCTGGTAGAGGCTATCGGTCTTCCAAAGTGCCAGGTATGTACCCATTGCTTTGATGGCAGCAGCGCATATACTCTGAATGAGTTTGCTGATGAAGACTAAAATAAGAATATAAGTTCTTGATAGATAATAAGATAGGTCTAGCGACCCCGCAAAACGCGGTGTAGCTAGACCTATTTTCTTTTATTTTATTTCTCGGCAAAATCATCTTTTGCATAAAATGTATTATTTTGCATAGAACGTAAACTTGTTCTTGTAATCTCTGTTCACGCAGACGGTTGCCTTGCGCTGGGAGAGATTGTATACCACCGACCACTGGGTATGGCTCGTTGGATTGCCTGGAGTTTCTGCCTGACTCACACCATTGAGCAGATTCATGGCTCCTTCCTCTGACAACTGGTTACTGTTCTGCTTGATGACGAATTCCATCATGTCGTAGCGGGTCTTGCCGTGGTTCGAGAGTTTCGGACCTTTATCTGAACATGCCATGGTTTCAGATACATAGAAGTTGCTGGCATAGCGCTTTTCTATCACCTCGCGGGTGTTTGGTAAGATGTCAGGATATTTAAAATAAGTTTTGCCATCCTCACCCGTATATTCATCGTCTATGTAAATCTTGCTCTGATGATCCTTGTCATACACGAATTCTACGATGGCATAACGGCCCGTGGCATCTGCCATGTAGAAATGATAGTTGCCGTCATTATCCGGTATCCAGAGGTCATATCCGTCCAGAATCTTGAGAGCTTCATCTACCGTTCTTGCATGATCCAGCATCATGCGTAAGGCCAGGGTTGTAGTCAGTTTCTTGCCCGTGCTTGCCTGCTGGGTTGGCTTGCCGTCGAGATGGAGTACGGATACGGCAAAGCCTGCCTCGTTCATGCCGTCCATCAGAAGATATGGGAATGCCATGATATAGGAAAGGTCTTGCGTCTTATGTTTCTCAAACTGTTCCTTGTTATATAGGATGTAATGCCAGAGATCCTGCCGGTAACCTATCCAGTAGGCATCCACCATGCTGATGGATTTCAGTCCACCTTCTGGAGCCGTGCGAACCAGGGCTGCTGCAATCGGTTCATTATCGTGAGAGTAGTCAAAGTTGCGCCCCATCAGATAATCACCAGTATCTGGTGTCGTAACAGCAAAGGCACTGCAGCCGGCATCCAGCTTGACTCTTGCCTTGAGCCAGGATGGTGTTTTGTCGCAGAGGGTTTTCAATACGGCACCAATCAGTTGGGTGTTGTCGGTAAGATTATAGCCTGATATGGTAGAGAGTTTGTAATCCTCCGTATAGTCAAGATAGAAGAATCTTCCGTCTTTCAAGTCCTGGATAGACCGGACCATCTCCAGTTTCTTGGCATCGGTCAGTAGACTGGCTGGTACGTCCTGATAGTGTGCCTTATTGTTTACTTCTGGGCTGTCATCATCGCTGCATGAAGATAGCAGAAACATACAGAATGTGATGCTGAAACTTAAGCATAAAAACAGAAACCATTGTATGTGCTTACTGTTGAAAGTGATATTCTTTTTCATACGTAATTAGTATTAAATGATTGATAAATGATTTGAATTTTCAAATGCAAAAGTAATGGAAAACCACTCTCGGTAGGGAAAAAAGTACACTGAAAAATGCTGATTTTTCTGGAATTATAAAAAAATATCCCTCAAAATACATCAAAACCAATCTTTTTTATTATTTTTGCAAGAAGAAAAAGCGATTCGTCTGTCTGTGCAAAATGATTCGTCAGTCAGGGCAAACCTGCCTCATCTGTCAATACGAAATAATTTATCTATCCATTATGAATATGAAAGAAAAGAACGCAAAGAAATCTAAGATACATCAGTTAGGATTCTGTTTCCTGAAGAGAGAATCTAATTACTTGGACCGCCAACGTCAAGCTATCCTTGTGTGTTTCTCCGTGATGCTCTCTTTGGGCATCCTGTCAAATATCCTGGGCTTTTCTGGAGCCTTTGATCCGTTTTTTACCGTGTCTAACATCGTTTTTCTGATTGTCGTGTTATCCTCTTTCATGGCTTATCTCTTCGGGAAAATCCCAATGGTGAGGGCAATCGTTTGTATAGCTATCGCCACCCAGTGCTTTATCGGAGCTGATATCCTCTACAGTGCCTTTATGCCTACGCTGAAAGATAACAGAATGGTGATTCTCATCAATATGCTTATCCTTTCAGGCAACATGTTTTTCTCGCTGGCGGCTTATCAGGCGCGTCTCACACGCTGGCTGGTGGGAATAGCTTTTGGGGTTTATATATTGAGTGTGATTGTAACGGGGGATGAATCGCTCATGGATTATTTCTTCATGATGATGCTCATATTGCTTTTTATCAGCGTGCTGAGTCTGGCTGTTGCCAGAAACGGTGAGTATCTTGTCAATGCGAACAGAACGTTGCAGCGTGATGAGGAAGAACTGCTCCAGGTGCTGAAGATAAACAAAAAGCAGATTAAGGCATACGTGGCTCTGGCGAAGGAAAGGCATGATGTTAAACTTACCGCGCATTTGCTGGATCTTCTGGGTGAGGCTTCGCAGAAGAATGTCATAGACAATGTGATGCAATATCTCCAGACCCGCGAATTGAGCAAACAGAACATAGAACGCGTCTTTCCCGAGTTGAGTGCCTCTGAACAGGAAATCTGTTACCTTATCCTGCAGAACAGAAAGTTGAGTGAGATTTGCACGCTGCTCAACAAGTCGGAATCGAACATCACTACCCAGCGGGCCAACATCAGAAAGAAGTTGGGAATGGGCTCTGCTGATAACCTGAAGAAGGTTCTGGAGAAGCGCATAGCTGAAAGCCAGTAGGTCGATGAGGCTGATACTGAACCATATCCTGTTATTTTCGGAAATTTTGAACATATTGTGATAAGATGTGAATAGTCATTTATCACCGAAAAGCCGTACCTTTGCACCCAGATAATAAATGAAACGTAAATCAATAGAAATCATTAAGAAGAAATGAAGAAAATAATCATCTTATGTTTCGCGCTCGGAGCTTTCCATACTCTTGGCGCACAGGAGACGCTTACACTCAGCCAGTGCCTGCAGATGGCAGTGGATAACAACCTGTCGCTCCAGAGCAGCCGAAACGAAATAGCTAAGGGAAAGTACGCTATCAGCGAAAATCAGGCTAAACTCTATCCGCAAATCAATGCGGTGGCACAGCTCAACGACAACTTTACGCCGCCTGTTTCAGTTACCGACGGCTCGGCTTACGGCAAGCCTTATAATGTAACCAAGACGTTGCAGTATAATGCATCGGCGGGTGTACAATTGCAGATGCCGCTGTATAACCAGATGATTCTTACCGCCATCGACATCACCAAGATTGCCGATAAACTCAACCAACTCTCTTATGAGAAGGCGCGTGAAGACCTCATCGTGCAGACTGCCAAGATGTATTACATGGCGCAGAACACATCTGAGCAGATTCGTCTGACGGATGACAATATCAAGCGACTGGTAGAACTCAGAAACATCACCCAGGCTTTCTATGATAACCAGATGAGTCTGGAGGTAGATCTGAAGCGAGTGAATCTCAATATCGAGAACCTCACCGTGCAGCGCGATAACGCCATCGCCATGCTCGAACAACAGTATACCATGCTCAAGTATGTGATAGATTATCCTGCCGAGAAGGAGATGAAGGTGACAGCCGTAGATCCGGGAAAGATAGAGATGGTGAAGGCTGACGGACTGGATACGGGACTCTACGAACTCCAGTTGCTGGAACAGAAGAAACAACTCACGAAGAAGCAGACCAAACTTGCCAAGGACGGCTATCTGCCATCGCTCTCGCTGACCGGAAACCTGATGTATTCTGCCTTTACCGATAGGATAGATCACTGGATTCATTCGGGCGAGTCAAACCACTGGTATGGTTCCAATGGTCTGGGCATCCAGCTGCGAGTGCCTGTATTCGATGGTTTTGAAAAGCGTTCTAAAATCAGAAAGGCGAAGATAGAGGAGGAGAATGCACGCATCGGTTACGAGGACGCCCTGAAGGGACTGCAGGCAAACTATATGAATGCGGTGAGCGAGGTGAACAACAGTCAGCGCAACTATAAGAAGCAGTTTGATAATTATACCATGGCGCAGGATGTTTACAACGTAACAGCCGACCAGTATAAGGAGGGTGTGGCTTCGATGACAGCGGTGCTGCAGGACGAGATGCGTATGAGCGAGGCAATGAACAATTATCTCACAGCCTACTATCGCTACAAGGTTGCCAATCTCTCGCTGCTCAAGTTGACTGGACAGCTCAACCAGATTTCGGTTGCTAAATAACGGAGAAGAATAAATCATTAAAAAATAAAATATAAACAGGAAAACGGGATGTAAAAAACTTTACTTCATATTCCCTGATTCCAAATTACAATATAACTATGGAACAGAACGAAAATAAAAATGTAGAAACAGCAGAGGCTACACAGGTATCTCACGAAGAAACCAGGAAGAAACTCAAGAAGCAGCGCGTAAGACAGATTATCGCCAGTCTGATAGGTGTTGCTATTCTGGCTTTCGGACTCTGGAAAATCGTATGCCTCTTCCTCGATTATAACTCTAACGAAACGAGCAATGATGCTCAGATAGAGCAATATATCTCACCGGTTAATATCCGTGCATCCGGCTATATCGCCAAGGTATGCTTCAGAGAACATCAGAAAGTACACAAGGGAGATACCCTCCTTGTGCTCGACGACCGGGAGTATCGTATCCGTCTGATGGAGGCTGAAGCTGCCCTCAAGGATGCCAAGGCAGGAGCCAATGTCATCAACGCTACAGAGCAGACCACCGAGACATCAGCTTCTATCTATCAGGCATCTATCGATGAAATAAATGTACGACTTGCCAAACTTGCCAAGGACTGCGAACGCTATCGCAACCTGGTAGAAAAGAAGGCGGCTACTCCTATCCAGCTCGAACAGCTGGAGGTAGAATATGCAGCCACCAAGAAGAAACTCGAAGGGGTAAAGAAGCAGCAGGCTGCTGCCTATAAGGGAGTAAACGAGGTAACTACTCGCAAGCAGAATGTGGCTGCCTCCATCGAGCGTGCCGAGGCTGCCGTAGAGATGGCAAAACTGAATCTCTCTTACTGTGTGGTTGTGGCCCCTTGCGATGGTAAACTGGGTCGCCGCTCTATCGAGGAGGGGCAGATGGTGAATGCAGGAACCACCATTACCTACATCATTCCAACCAACAACAAATGGGTGATTGCCAACTATAAGGAAACCCAGATAGAGAATCTCTATGTAGGACAGAAGGTGCGTATGACCGTAGATGCCATCAGTAACAAGGAGTTTGAGGGTACGGTGACCGCCATTTCTGGTGCTACCGGTTCGAAATATTCGCTGGTACCTACAGACAATTCTGCTGGCAACTTTGTCAAGATTCAGCAGCGTGTGCCTGTAAGAATCGATTTCAACAACCTCAGCAAAGAGGATAATGAGCATCTTGCTGCCGGCATGATGGTGGTTGTCAAGGCTGAGAGAAAGTAAAAAACAGCTAGATGGAAAAGAAGTAATATATGGAAGAAGAATATAAGAATTATCCGTTTTATGATTGGGTACCCAAACCGCTCGGCATCATCTTCATGATCATCCTCTTCGTGCCGATGATTACGATGAGTGGCGTCTATTCTGCCAACAGCGGCGAGATGATGAGCGGGCTCGGCATCCAGTCGGAATACATCGCCTTTGCGGGCTTCTGCACCTCGATAGGAATGGCGGCTTTCTCGCCGTTCTTCTATGATCTGGTGTGCATCCGTAGAGAGAAGATGATGTGTATCGTGGGCTTCTCCATTCTCTTTATCCTCAGTTTCGTGTGTGCCCAGACCGACTCGCTGTTCATACTCGGACTGTGCAGTCTGCTGATGGGTTTTGTCCGCCAGACGCTGCTGATGGCGCATCTCTTTGTGCTCATCAGATATGGTTTCGGAATAGAGGCTACGAGGAATATCACGCCGGGATGTGAGCCTACTACCGAGGAAGCATGGGATGCGGTAGATTCGGAGAAGATGGTTTCGCAGCCGGTCATCTATCTCTTCTTCATGATTATCGGACAGTTGGGAACCTGGCTTACGGCATGGCTTGCCTATGCCTATGAGTGGCAGTATGTTTATCATTTCATGATGGCATTCATGCTGGCAGGCATCATCATCGTGTTCTTCACCATGCCTTATCATGAGTATCCGATGCCTAAGTTCCCGATAACGATGTCGAAGTTTGGCAATGTTACGGTGTTCAGTATCATGCTCTGTTCGTTTGCTTATGTCATGGTTTTCGGCAAGACGCTCGACTGGTTTGATGATCCAACCATCCGTTTCTCTTCGGTGGTCTGTCTTATCTTTACCGCTCTGTTCATCTATCTGGAGAAGACGAGGCGTTCACCTTATTTCATCATGGAGGTGTTCCAGCTCAGGGTCATCAACTACGGTATCCTGCTCTTCTTCCTGCTGATGGTCTGCAATTCGAGTGCCATGTTTGTCAACGTGTTCACCAATGTGAGCATGAAGATAGATAACTGGCAGAACGCCACCTTGGGCAACTGGGTGATGGTGGGCTATACCGTGGGACTGATATTCGCCGTCATCGCCAGAGCCAAGAATGTTCACCTGAAGTGGATGTACTGTCTGGGCTTCCTCTTTATCGGAGCCTATGCGCTGTACATGTATTTCGAGGTACAGAACGACGGTATGTATGAGCGTATGAAATGGCCTATCATCATCCGTTCTACGGGAATGATGCTGCTCTATTCGCTCATCTCCACGATAGCCAACCAGCGCATGCCTTACCGTTTCATGTCAACCTGGGTGTGCATCATGCTTACCGTTCGTATGGTCATTGCCCCTTGCATCGGCTCTGCGCTCTATACCAATGTGCTTCAGCACAGACAGCAGTATTATGTAACCCGCTTTGCCCAGGAATACGACCGCACGAACATCGAGACGGCGAAGACTTACGACCAGACGGTGAGAGGCATGCAATATCAGGGCAAGAGTGTAACCGAGGCACAGAATATGGCTGCCATGAGTACGAAGGGAAAGGTACAGGTACAGGCCACGCTGGTGAGTATCAAGGAGATGGCAGGCTGGACCTTCTACGGCTGTCTGCTGTGTGCCGGACTGATGCTCGTTCTCCCTTGGCGCAAGCGCAATATCAGGGAACTGACGCGTGAGTATCTGCTGAAGAATGTAGATGTGAAATCCCTGGGAAGAAGGTAGGGGAGTGCTAAAATATCATAAAAGATACAGGCTGCTCATCTGATGAATGGATATTTTTGTTATCTTCGCAGTTAAATCTGAAGATAACAGACCCATATTCATCATGAAAATAACAGATAATATCATCATATATGAGGCTCATGAGTTTCCTCAGCTGTTGATGCAGCCTTTCTACTCCGACTATGTCGGAATCGTAATCTGTCATCAGGGGATGTTCCGTTTCTGTGTAGACGGAACATCCTTTGTTGCATCTGAGGGTGAAACTGTTTTCCTCTCCAAAGGAGTGATGTTTCATGTGCAGGAAACGGGCAAGAACCTTAAATATACCCTTCTTTTTTACCGTGCTGAACAGATTCGTCATATGTTGGGCAATACCGTGGTTACCATGCGTCTTTATGCTACGATTTATCCCAAACCCTGCCATGTCAGGACGACGGGTTATGAGGATATGCTTACTTCTTATGCCCTGATGCTGAGGAAACTGGAGCTGGAAAAAGAGAAGAGTGGTGAACTGGATGCCTATTGTGTGCATGAGCAGAAACTGTTGCTGATGGCTGTTACGTACCGTTTGTGCAGCATCTTCTCGGCATCGTTCAAGGCTGCCGGCAAGGAGATGGAACGGAAGATTGCCATCTTTGAGTCGCTGGTGCTGCTGATAGAGAAGAACTATATGCGTGAGCGCAGTGTGGCTTTCTATGCAGATGAACTCTGTCTTACACCGAAATATCTGTCGGTACTGGTCAAGTCGGTTTGCGGTCAGACGGTCCAGCAGTTGCTTTTCAAGGCGATGATCCGTCGCAGTATCTATCTGATGAAGAACACCACGAAGACGATACAGCAGATAGCCAATGAACTCAGTTTTCCCAATGCTTCAGCCTTCGGAACCTTCTTCAAGAAACATACCGGTCTGTCGCCTAAGCATTACCGTAATTGGGAAGAGGGGAATGAACCGCCTTCTTTCAAATAAAGATTTCATCCTATACCTGTAAAATAAAAAAGGGACAGAGGAATCGTTCTGTCCCCTGTCCCGAAACTGTGATATAACTAAAACAACTGAGCGAAAGCCTCGGCTGTCTTTCCTGTATAGGTCTTCATCTCTGTAACTGGCTTGTAACCGAAATCCTTGAAGGCAAGGAGCTGTGTGGCAACAAACTGGTGGTCGTCAGAGATGCAAGCCTGTAACTTCATATTACCCATGCTGATGGCAGAAACAGGGAAGTTGCTGATCGCTGTTTCTACATCCTTTGGGGCTGCGCTGAGGATGTTCTCAAGCTTTCTTCCATCCTCTGCAGAATATTCCTTCTCTTTTATCTTAATCACACTGTTGGTAGGTTGATAGATGAGCTTGACAGTCAAACCCATGAAACCTTTCTTTACCTGTACATCCTGGAGTGCCATAACATCAGCACCCATCTCTAAATGATTAATCTTTGCCATAATTTTATACTGTTATTTGCTTATTCTTAATTCTTGAAAAATAATATATATTGAACTGTTTTTTTTTTGTTTTGAATAGGGGTGTAACCAGTCTTATCACATATCTTAGGAAAGATGCGATAAACCTATATGAAATTTTAAAAAGAGAAAAGAATAAGCACTAACAGAGCAGACGTCGCAGGCAAATGATATAATACTTGCTGGCGACATCAAAGTGGATTGGGGCAGTTTCCTGTCGGAAAGGCTCTATGCCACCTTCTATAGCTGATAAAAGGGATGATAAATAACGGATTCTATTTGTAAGCAATCTACTGGCAGTCTGACTGTTGTGCATGTTGCCACTTGGCAATAAGCGCTGCGGACGGCTGCTACAGATGCGGTAAGCAAGCTGTGAAGCGTTTTCAAGCTGTGCCTCAGGCTGGCTCTTGTCATACTCAACCTTCGCCAAACCATCTTTCTTATGGCTTGCATCTTCGGTATAAGAATCCTCGGGAGTAAAAGAAATAGAGGCAGCAGATACCTCTCCATAGCCTGAGAAGACCATGGACACCAGAAAAAGGATGTATAGTATCAACTGCCTCATATTAAATATATTATGGTGTCAGGATGAACGCCCGACACCGGGAATGATTAATAGCTTCTTGCGATGATGACACGGGCTACGGCAGGCTTGCCGCTTACCATGTCGACACCTGGAGTCTGCTCGTAAGCGAAAGGCACGCAGCGGATGGTTGCCTGAGTCTCCTCCTTGATCTTAGCCTCGGTCTCGGCTGTACCGTCCCAATGGCAGAGGAAGAAACCACCGTTCTTCACACGCTCCTTGAACTCCTCGTAGTTGTCGCACTCATAAACGTGAGCATCACGGTAAGCACGAGCCTTCTCGAAGATATTCTTCTGGATGTCTTCCAACATATTCTTTACGCGCTCAACGATACCGTCGAAGCTTACGTTCTCCTTCTCCAAGGTATCACGACGCATAATCTCGATGGTATTGTTCTCCAAGTCACGGCCACCCATAGCCAGACGAACAGGAACACCCTTCAACTCATAGTCAGCGAACTTGAAGCCAGGACGCTTGGCAGGGTTATCATCATACTTCACGGTGATGCCCAATTCGCGGAGCTGGTCGATGACAGGCTGCAACTTAGCAGTAATCTGAGCCAACTGCTCGTCGCCCTTGTTGATAGGAACGATAACCACCTGGATAGGAGCCAGCTTTGGAGGCAATACGAGACCGTTATCATCGCTATGAACCATGATGAGGGCACCCATCAGTCGGGTAGAAACACCCCATGAAGTAGCCCATACATACTCAGGCTTGTTCTCCTTGTTCAAGTATGTTACATCGAAACTCTTGGCGAAGTTCTGACCCAGGAAGTGAGAAGTACCACTCTGGAGAGCCTTGCCATCCTGCATCATTGCCTCGATGGTATAAGTGTTCAGGGCACCTGCGAAACGCTCAGTCTCACTCTTCACACCCTGCAATACAGGAACGCCCATGTAGTTCTCTGCAAAATCAGCGTAAACCTTGAGCATCTCCTGAGCCTTTGCTTCAGCCTCTTCCTTAGTGGCATGAGCGGTATGACCCTCCTGCCAGAGGAACTCAGAAGTACGGAGGAACGGACGGGTACGCATCTCCCAACGCATTACGTTACACCACTGGTTGCAGAGGATAGGGAGGTCACGCCATGAATGAATCCAGTTCTTATATGTGTTCCAGATGATGGTCTCTGAAGTAGGGCGGATGATCAGCTCCTCATCGAGCTTGGCATTAGGATCCACCTCAACCTCTGTTCCATCCTCTGTAGAACGAAGACGATAGTGAGTAACCACAGCACACTCCTTGGCGAAACCTGCCACGTGCTCTGCCTCACGAGAGAAGAAGCTCTTCGGGATGAGGAGAGGGAAGTATGCGTTCTGTACACCTGTCTGCTTAAACATCTTGTCGAGCTGCTGCTGCATCTTCTCCCAGATTGCGTAACCGTATGGTTTGATAATCATACAACCACGAACTGGTGACAACTCAGCGAGATCAGCCTTTACTACCAAATCATTGTACCACTGACTGTAGTTGTCAGCGCGCTTGGTTAAATTCTTGAGTTCTTTAGCCATATTGCTTTATTCTATTTATTTTGTTTTTTATTTCTTCTGTTATTTATATATTAAGGTATAAGCATGAGCCTTCATCATCTGCTGCCGGCAGTTCATCTGTCTGCAGGTGTCTGAAATCCTACTTTTAGGGATTTTCCACCCCCAAATAGGTGATTTCCTAGCTCTATTTCGACAAATACCCTTAAATTTGCATGCAAAAATACAAAAAAATATTAGAAAACTCTCCATTATGGAGAAAAAAGAGTTATCTTTGCAATTAAATAACATAAATATAGGAGATTTTAAAATGAAAAAGACTAATTTTGCAGTTGCAGGCCTCTCTTTGTGCTTGCTTTTCTCAAGTTGTGGAACCAATCAGAAGACTGGTACAGCAGTAGGTGCCGGTTCTGGTGCAGCTCTGGGTGCTCTCGTTGGTGGATTGCTCAACAATAGCCATCGTGGTACAGGTGCTCTTGTAGGTGCTGCTATCGGTGCAGCTGTTGGTGGCGGTGCTGGTAACCTCATCGGAAAGCACATGGATAAGGTGAAGGCTGAGGCTGAACAGGTGAAGAATGCACAGGTTGAGACTGTAACAGATGCCAATGGCTTGTCTGCCGTTAAGGTAACATTTGCTTCTGGTATCCTCTTCCCAACTAACGGTTCTACTCTCAGCAGCAGCGCAAAGACTGATTTGGCTCAGTTTGCCGGTGTATTGAAGAACAATACCGACTGCGAGGTTTCTATTCAGGGTTATACCGATGCTACAGGTAATGATGGTATTAACTTGCCATTGAGCCAGAAGCGTGCTGAGGCAGTTTACAACTATCTTGCTTCTTGCGGTGTTACCAGCCGTCAGGTAAAGAATGTTCAGGGTTTTGGTTCTGCTAACCCTGTAGTGAATACTACTGCTGCTTGTGCCCAGAACCGTCGTGTAGAGGTTTACATGTATGCTAGCCAGGCTATGGTTAACGCAGCCAACAACGGTACATTGAAGTAATAACTTTCATGATCCCGGAAGGGAAAAACTAAATAGATGATTTTGAAGAAAATCAAGAATATAGTAAAATGGGTGGTGGTACTGTTTTTCAGTACCACCATTCTTGCTGTAGTGGCATATAGGTTCATTCCTGTATATGTCACTCCTCTGATGTTTATCCGATGCTTCCAGCAAGTAGCTGATGGCGAGAGTATTACCCTGCATCATCATTGGGTTTCGATGGATAAGATTTCACCTCACATGCCAGTGGCGGTAATGGCGAGCGAAGATGCGAGATTCCTGAAGCATCACGGTTTCGACTTCAATGCCATCGAGAGTGCGGCGAAGAATAATGCACGTGGTGGAAAGGTGCATGGAGCCAGTACCATCAGTCAGCAGACTGCTAAGAATGTCTTCCTGTGGCCTGGCCGTTCATGGACCCGCAAGGGATTTGAAGTCTACTTTACCTTCCTCATCGAAATGATGTGGAGCAAGCAGCGCATCATGGAGGTTTATCTCAACAGCATTGAGATGGGACCGGGTATCTATGGTGTGGATGCGGTTGCAGAATATCATTTCGACAAGAAAGCGAAAGATCTGTTTCGTGGCGAGTGTGCGCTGATAGCAGCTACACTTCCTAATCCGCGCAAATTCAGTTCGCTGCATCCTAGCGCTTATATGAAGAAGCGCCAGCGACAGATAGAACATCAGATGAGATTTATCCCTACCTTCCCTCGTGAGGGCGAAGATTTCGACCCGGGCACGGCTGTGGGAGGATATAGATAATGTTTAATGTTTAGTGTTTAATGTTTACTTTTTGGGGGTATAACTAAACACTTAACATTTAACATTTAACATTGAACATTGAAATGATTGATTTACAGAACGACTTGAACGAAGCGCAGCGTGCTGCGGTAGAATATATTGACGGACCTTCGCTGGTGATAGCCGGTGCAGGTTCGGGTAAAACGCGTGTGCTTACTTATAAGATAGCTTATCTCCTGAGCCAGGGCATGAAACCCTGGAGCATCATGGCGCTCACCTTTACCAACAAGGCGGCAAGGGAGATGAAGGAACGTATCGGAAAACTGGTGGGAAATGATCTCGCCCAGCATCTCTATATGGGTACCTTCCACAGCATCTTCTCCCGAATCCTGAGAGCGGAGGCTGAGCATATCGGCTTCAACAACAACTTTACCATTTATGACGAAAGTGACTCGCGCTCGCTGATCAAGGCGATCGTGAAGGAGATGGGGCTGGATGATAAGAAGTATAAGCCTGCTGCCGTTCATGCCAAGATTTCGATGGCGAAGAACAACCTGATGAGTGCTGCGGCTTATGAGAGCGATGCGGCTATCTTCGAGCAGAACAAGCGTGCGCAGATGCCTGAGGTTGGTAAGATTTTCGTAGCTTACGTGCAGCGCTGCAAGCAGGCCAATGCCATGGATTTCGATGATTTGCTGACGCTTACCTATCAGCTCTTCAGGGAACATGAGGATATTCGCCACAAATATGCCGCCCGCTTCGATTATGTCCTGGTGGATGAGTATCAGGATACCAACCACGTTCAGATGTCTATCGTCATGCAACTCTGTCAGGAGAAGCAGCGTGTTTGTGCCGTGGGTGATGACTCGCAGAGTATCTATAGTTTCCGTGGTGCCAATATCGATAATATTCTCAACTATCAGCGCCAGTTTCAGGGAACGCGTCTCTTCAAACTGGAGCAGAACTATCGCTCTACCCAGACCATCGTTGAGGCTGCTAACAGTCTGATTAAGCATAACCGCAACCAGATTCCTAAGGATGTGTTCAGCGAGAATGCGAAGGGTGAGAAGATTCAGTATAAGCCTGCTTACAGCGACAAGGAAGAGGCGGCGATTGTGGCGAAGGACGTGAAGCGTATCCGGCGCGAGGATGGCTGCCAGTATAGTGATTTTGCCATTCTCTACCGCACCAATGCCCAGAGCCGCAGCTTCGAGGAGGAGTTCAGAAAGCAGGGTATTCCTTATCGCATTTATGGCGGACTGAGTTTCTACCAGCGCAAGGAAATTAAGGATATTATTGCTTATTTCCGTCTGGTGGCAAATCCGGATGATGAAGAGGCTATCAAGCGTATCATCAACTATCCGGCACGAGGAATAGGGGCTACTACGGTGCTGAAGATTGCTGACTGTGCCCATCAGAACCAGGTGAGTTTCTGGGAGGTAATCGGTGCCCCTGAGCAGTATGGACTGGCTGTAAACAAGGGTACGATGAACAAGCTGGAAACCTTCAGATTGCTGATTTCTTCGTTTATCGAACGGGCTCAAACTACGGATGTCTATGAATTGGGTGATGCCATTATCAAGGAGAGTGGTATCAGTCAGGATATCATGTCGGGCAAGGATGCCGATGATTTGGCACGTCAGGAGAACCTGGAGGAATTCTTGAGCGGTATGTCGGCTTTTGTGGAGGAACGCCGTGAAGAGGGTAGGTTCGATGAACTCTTCCTGCAGGATTATCTGCAGGATGTGGCGCTGCTTACCGATACTGACAGCGATGGTGATAAGGATGAACCTCGTGTTTCTCTGATGACGGTTCATGCAGCCAAGGGTCTGGAGTTTCCTACGGTATTCGTGGTTGGTTTGGAAGAGAATATCTTCCCAAGTCCGCTTTCTGCTGCTTCGCTCCGAGAACTGGAGGAGGAACGGAGATTGCTTTACGTTGCCATTACGCGAGCTGAGAAACATTGTATCCTGACGAACGCCAAGAACCGCTGGCGATATGGCAAGATGGAGTTTGATAATCCGAGTCGTTTTATCGATGAGATTGACGGCAAGTTGATTGATTGCCAGGATGAGGCTGGTGGAAGCTTGTTTGGCTCTATGTCTGACCAGCCGGAGTGGGCGAGAGCACAACGTCCTCGCAGACCGTGGGAGGATGCTGAGCAGCCTAGATACAGTAGCAGGTATCAGAATTCCAAACCGGTAGCATCGCAGTTTGTGGCAGATCCTAAGCCTTCTCTCTTTGATGATGAACCAGAGACTTCACATACTTCCGGACGCTCATCTGTTTCCGGACGCTCATCTCTCTCTGAAGGCAATTTCAAGTCTGTAAGAGCGCTGAATGCAGCTAAGCGTTATATGGAGACGCATTCTTCTCATCCTGCTTCTCGCGGTACTGGATCTTCTGCAGCATCAGTTTCTTCTTCCACAGCTTCATCTGCTGGCAGTTCTTCTTGTGGTTTGCAGGAGGGAATGAAGATTGAACATCAGCGTTTTGGACGGGGAACGGTATTGAAGATTGAAGGTACTGGTGAGAATACGAAGGCTACGGTTGAGTTCGTTCATTCTGGCACCAAACAGCTTCTGCTGAAATATGCCAAGTTTACGGTAGTAGATTAAGTTCTGTAGTCTGATGTTTATATTTATAGGTTTATCCTGTTTTGAAGTTCTCTCTTACAGGTAGAATCTTATAATATAGATAAAGAGTTATAAAAATAGATTGGGCAAGACCATCTCTGGTCTTGCCCTTTTTGTTTCTATATACTATAAATTGAAAAAGCGTCCCCGCAGTAGCCTCACGGTCACTACGGGGACTTATAATTACTAACATCTAACTTTAGCATTTTTGTTTAAACTTAAAAACAAATTCTTTATGAGAGTAATTTCTCCATTATCTATAAACATAAACCAAGTATCTCATATATTGCAAGTAACTTGTTTCCTGCAAATATCTTGTATCCTTAAATGCAAGTTCTTAGAAAAGTTAAACCCATAGACCAGTATCTCTACTAATATCTTGATTATTTTTATTTTATTGCTTTTTGTCTGTTTAATATTTAATACTTTTAAGTTCACAATGCAAAGATATAAAAAAAATGGGTAAACTCCAAATTAATTTTGCTTTATTTTGTATTAAATGGCTTTTATTGTACTTATGCGGCGGTTTTTAAGGATTAACCGGCAAAGTTAAAGAGGGTGTATCATAAACAATCAAATGCTTTATGATACACCCTCTTTCTCAGGATTCTGAATATTGTCGTGTTTATAACGCTTCGTCTTCAGGACGTGGCATCTGTGTCTGGGGCTTCTGTTTCTTGCCTGACTTCATGAATAGTTTCTTCTTCTTGAGCCATGCAGCCTTGCGTATCTCGTATTCTTCGCGATGACGCTCCAAAAAATTATCTGCCATGTTTCGTTTCCTTTTTTACTTTGCGTTATGAATGCTTATTCTTCTTTAAACTTACTGTAAATCACCTTTATCTGTATAGGACTTGTCTCCTTGCCGTTGCTGTCGGTGGTTATTATACCTCTTTTCAGTCGGGTAGAAGCGAGTGACATATCGTGATTAATCTTGGAGATGACGGTAGTATATCCCTGTGTGGTTGTGATGACGTTTACAGGAACCAGTACTACTTTATTCCAGTTTTCCCCCTTGCCCTTGTTCTTATACATGGCAGAAACCAGGTTGGCGATATTCTGGAATGTATAGGCATTCTTGTAGGAGCCGGTACTGCTGTAGCTTGCCGTATAAGAAGTACGGTTGTCAGCCAACTTGCTCTTTTCGAAGAACGACTGCAAACTGTCTTTCTGAACCATCAGGATGGTGCTTGGTGTAGCAAAGTTGTATGGGTTGTCTTCGTTGTCATTGTTGAGTCGTGGGAAAGAGATGGTAGCTGTGTTGAGCGTATCCTTCTCATGACCTCTCATGATGTCTTCGATAGGGAGGGTAACCTCGGTGAAGATACCTGCCGGTGACTTGAGATAAGTACATTTCTCCTGATCCTTACTTGCCAACTTCTTCAAGTTCTCGGTATCGTTCTCAATCTTGTTGAGCTGCAATACCTCTTCTGTACCATCGAAACGGTTGTATCCGATGCTTACAGCTGTACTGTCTTTATTGATGGTCTTGTGACGGGTCCAGTAGAAGATAAGCTCTGTATTCCAGATCTTAGCCATGTTACCCGTACCACCTACATTCTTGATGTAGAAGCCAGGGCAGACATTGTGCAGGAACTTGAAGTTGGTCTTGAAGTACTCTGGATGCTTTTCGTATGTCTGCAGGATGTAAGATCCGTAGTTCTTATAAGTCTTACCATCTTTCTTGTACTCCTTATTCAAGTAAATCTTGAAGTTCTTGACGTCTGATGTATTGCTCAAGTTGTAATTACTGCTCCAATGCTGGTTGTTTTCGCTTACCCAGCCTTCCTTGTCCTTGAAGGCATCATAATTAGAGTAATACTCCTTATCTTCTGCCATCGGCTTTGTCATCTCATAGGCTGTCACCTTCATTGGGGCGATGGTATCACCATAGCTGGCATTGTATGAAACCAGGAGGTAGCATGAGTCTGCTTCGATAGAACCGTTGTTTGCCTGCTTGATGTAATCGAGTGTATCTACAGAGAAAGTAGGCAATACGCTCAATTGGGTCATGTAGTCGCCCTTTACATAGTTGCCGGTTTCCGGGTCTTTCATCTTTCCGATGAGCCCCGTGTTGTTGCGGCTCAATACGGAATCTGCTACTATAGACTTTGTGGTAACATTAAACGCTGAGTCAGAAATGTTAATGTTGTCTATCTTATTAGTGATGCTACCACCGATTCCCTCGGTGGTATCATCACATGCAGCGAAAGTAAGCGCTGCTATAACTAATACTGTTAAGAGTCTTAAAATTTTCATTATCCTTGTATGTATGTGTCTCTGTTGTCGGAATTTTATTCTGCGTCAGGACAAACCTTGTTGATGAAGTCTGCGTATGGCTCCTGGATATCTTCTCCCGGATAAGTCAGTACAGGCTTGTTCTTCTCCTTCGCATAATCAAAGAGAATCTGGGTAGCTTCTTCTTCACCTTCTACCACACCGTCGCTATAGTCGATGGCGAGTTTGCCGAGCTCAATGAAGTCGAAGTCGTCCTGATAGCCGTCAAGCAGTTCAGACTTGGCATCGCGGAAGGCAACGCAACGTTTGAAGTTGGTACCCAGTTCACCCTTGAGTTCGTTGGTATAGAGAGCGGTAATTACCTTTGATTCTGCAAATGAAGGCTCTTCGCTGTAGGCAGTCTTTACATAGAATGGCACTACTGCGCTAGCCCAACCCTGGCAGACGATCACATCAGGCTGCCAGCGGAGCTTCTTTACGGTTTCCAATACGCCACGTGCAAAGAAGATAGCTCTTTCTCCGTTGTCGGCATATTCCTTTCCGTTTTCATCGGTGCCCATCTGGCGACTCTTGAAATAGTCGTCATTATCGATGAAATAAATCTGCTGTCGTGTTGTTGGTATAGATGCAACCTTGATGATCAGCGGATGGTCTGTATCATCTATGATAAGGTTCATACCAGACAGGCGAATGACCTCGTGCAATTGTCCGCGACGCTCGTTGATGGTGCCCCACTTAGGCATGAAGGTGCGGATCTCAAAACCTGCTTCCTGCATCTTCTGAGGCAGTTCGCGTCCCATGATTGACATGTGAGACTCGGCTACGTATGGGTCGATCTCCTGATTGATAAATAATACTTTTTTTGCCATAAAATTTAAATTTTATTCTTACGAATTACGTGCAAAGGTACAAAAAAAACTTCAAATAGGGGCATTTTTTCTCCGAAATTCATTATTTTCGGCAATAATTCGCATATTTTTAGGTTTTTTCTTTCTCATTTGAGAAAAAAGTTGTTATTTTGCACCCGAAAACAGATTATGACGATGAAAGTATTCAATAAGATTGTTGACCTCCAGAACGAACTCTTCATGTGTCGTAAGGAGGGAAAGGAAATCGGCCTTGTGCCAACTATGGGTGCGCTGCATGAGGGTCACGCCTCTCTTGTTAAGCGCAGTGTAAAGGAAAATGGCGTGACTGTAGTTTCTGTGTTCCTGAATCCTACACAGTTTAATGATCAGGGTGACTTGGATCGCTATCCTCGTACCCTCGATGCTGACTGCAAGCTCTTGGAGGCTTGTGGTGCTGACTATGTGTTTGCACCATCGGTGAAGGAGATGTATCCTACACCAGATACACGCCACTTTGAGTTTCCACCTGTTTCTACCGTGATGGAGGGTGCCAAGCGCCCGGGTCATTTCAATGGTGTATGTCAGGTAGTGAGCCGTCTTTTCTATATCGTTCGACCAACTCGTGCTTATTTCGGTGAGAAGGATTGGCAGCAGATTGCTGTCATCAAGCAGCTCGTGAAGTACATCAACAGCGATGTGCAGATTGTAGAGTGCCCTATTGTCCGTGATGAGGATGGTTTGGCTAAGAGCAGCCGTAATACTTTGCTGGCTCCTGATGAGCGTGCCATTGCGCCAAACATCTATAAGGCTCTGAAGGAGAGTGTGGAGTATGCCAAGACTCATACCGTACAGGAAACTCACGATAAGGTGGTTGCCGACATCAATGCTGTAGAGGGTCTGGAGGTAGAGTATTTCCAGATTGTGGATGGCGACAGCCTGCAGGATGTTTCTACATGGGAGGATAGTGCATACGTGGTAGGTTGCATCACCGTTTATTGCGGTAAGACTCCTATCCGTCTCATCGACCATATCAAGTATAAGGGATAAATTCCTCTATAGATATTCTTTATTAAGTTTAATCCGTAACAGATCAAGTAATAACAGAACAATGCAGATAGAAGTATTGAAGAGTAAGCTCCATTGTGTGACCGTAACTGAGGCTAACCTGAATTATATGGGTAGCATCACCATCGATGAGGACTTGATGGACGCTGCTAATCTGATAGCAGGCGAGAAGGTTCAGATTGTAGACAACAACAATGGTGAGCGCTTGGAGACCTATATTATCAAGGGTGAGCGTGGCAGTGGTTGTATCTGCCTGAACGGTGCTGCAGCCCGCAAGGTGCAGGTGGGCGATACCGTCATCATCATCGCTTATGCCCTGATGGACTTTGAGGAGGCTAAGACCTTCAAGCCAACCGTGGTTTTCCCAAAAGAGGGAAATAAGGTTTAATCCCAACACGCCCTGTATCGCGTTTTGTTTTTCCCAACACGCCCTGAAAGGGCAGAAGCTCCTAGCCCAGGGCAACACCCTGGGTTAACATGCAAGCAACAATGTCGCCCTGTAAGGGCAAAAGCTTTAAAAAAACAAAAGCTTTTGCCTTTGCAGGGCGATTATATTTTATTCTTCGAGAAATGACTCATGATGTACCTGCCTCCGAAACTCAACACCAATACGATAATGGTGAGTACCACAGCAGCGGCGTAGGCTCTGTTCTGAACATCTTCCTGCGGGGCGCTTAGCTGGAAGAACACGCTCAATGGGAGGGTGGCTGCCTGCTGGTTCAGTCCATGAGGAATATGATCGGAGAATCCTGCCGTAAACATCACTCCGGCACAATCGCCGATGGCTCTACCGATACTTAATAAGGTGGCAGTGGCGATGGCTGGGGCTATCTGTCTCAGTACCACACCGATGGTTTCTATCCTCGTGGCTCCCAGACTGTAGGAGGAATCGAGTATCTCCTGCGGAATCGTCTTCGCCACTTCGTCCATCGAACGGATGAGTATCGGAACGATGAGCAGGGTGGTGACGAGAATACCTCCGCCCAGCGATGCCCTGATGCCCAGCCAAACCATCACCGTAAAGGCAAAGGAGCCATAGACGATGCTCGGAATTCCGAAGAGGGTATCATAAGCCAGACGGGCGATGTATCCGAATTTCGAATTGGGTTTGAGATATACATTCATATAGAACACCACGGGCAGCGAGATAAGCAGACCGAGCAAGGTAGAGCCGCCCACGATATAAAGGCTGCCCACGATGGCATTGAGGAATCCGCCCTTGCCGCCCAGATAGAAGCCGCCGCTAGGCAACTGGCTCACCATCTCCCAGGAGAGCACAGGAAAGCCTCGCCTGAAGATGGTCCAGAGAACGCTCAGTACGAAGAAGCCCACAATGCCTATCGACCCGAGCATCAGTAATTTCACGATTCTTTCTTCCAAGTATTTCATAAGCCTTTTTTTACTCTTTTACCTTTAATAGCACGATTCTCGACCCGAGATTCAAAATAACGACCACGAAAAACAGCAGGAAGGCGGCAAACATCAGGGCGCTGTCATAAAGCGGAACTGAAAGCATTTCACCATAATTGTTAGCGATGAGTGCCGGTATCGGATAGCAGGCATCGAGCACGCTTCCCGGAACAATGGCGAGGTTTCCGCACACCATCAGTACAGCTATCGTTTCGCCCAGCGTTCGGCTCAGCGCCAAGACTACAGCGGCAATCATTCCCGGTCGTGCCTTCCTCAGCACAACATGCTTGATGGTTTGCCATTGCGTAGCGCCCAGCGAGAGCGAAGCTTCTCTCAAATCTGTTGATATGTTATCGAATATCTCCATAAACAGGCTCACAAGAAGCGGGATGATCATCACGCTCAATACGATGCCGCCCGCCAGAACCGTATATCCCGAAGAAAACTCCATGAAGAGGGGAGCAACATGTTTCGAAACCCAAGGCACGATGAGTAGGCTCCCCCATACGCCATAGATGACGGAAGGCAATCCGGCAAGAATATCGAGCAGCGGATATACGTATTTTCGGATGCTGCGGTGGGCGTATTCCGTGAGATAGATGGCCATGAGCAGGGAGATGGGGAGGGCGATAAGAATGGCGAGTGCCGTACACCAGAAGGTGCCGGCGAGGAAAGGCAGGAATCCGAACTTGCCTTCCATCGGTCGCCAGTTGCTCTCCGTGAGGAGTTCCCACAGATTATACTGGCTCAATATCGGTTCCGACTTGATAAACAGTCCCACCGCCATGATGATTACCAGAAATATGGAGGCGATGGTCAAGAGAAACATCACCTGTCCTGCTATCTTATCCTTTGCTATTCTATAATCCATACTTGTATTTTATTATCCAAGCAGGCTAACGCCCAATCCCAGCAGCAGAAATGCTGCTGCTTCCAATATATTGATGATTAAATTCTTCATGCTTATCTTTGATGTAGTCCACACTCTCGATGCTCCGGCGATTCCCACCACCATCTTCCGGCTCGGATATCCTCGCCTGGCTTGATGGCCCTTGTACAAGGTTGGCAACCGATGCTCGGATAACCCTTGTCCTGCAGCTTGTTATAAGGCACATGGTGCTTCTTTACATACTGCTCCACATCCTCTTCGCTCCAGTTGATGAGCGGGTTCACCTTAATCAGGTTATGGATGTCGTCCCATTCCACCACCTGCATATCCTTTCGTGTCACGCTCTGCTGCTTTCTCAATCCGCAGATCCATACGTCGAGACCCTGCATCGCCCGCTTCAGCGGTTCCAGTTTTCTTACCTGGCAGCAGCGGTGTCGGCTTTCTATCGAATTATAGAAGAGGTTGATGCCCTCTTCCTTCACCATCTGCTGTACCGCCTCATAGTTTGGGAAGAACACTTCCAGGTTGATGCCGTACGTCATGTTTGTCTTGTCGATGAGCTGGTAGGTCTCCGGGAAGAGTCTGCCTGTATCGAGTGTGAAGATGCGGGCAGATTTATCTATCTTCACGATGATGTCGGTAAGCGTCTGGTCCTCGATGCTGAGGGAAGAAGAAAGAGCGATGCGCCCTTTGAATGCCTGAAGGAAATAACCGACAATATCCTCGGCAGGCGCATCGCTGAATTTCTTATTGAGTTCTGGAACCAAATCCTTTATATTACTTTGAACTTTGATCATTGAACTTTGAACTTTATGATTACTCTATATTACTTTGAACATTCAACATTCAACATTTAACATTCAACATTATTTAATAAGTCCCGCTCCCACGGTCTCATTCGTATCCGGGTCGATGAAGATGAGGCTGCCTGTTACCTTATTCTCCGTATATTTATCGAATACCAATGGGTTGGCGGTGTGGATGGTGATTTCGGCAATATCGTTCATCTTCAATTCCGATACACCCTCTTCCTTCTCCAAGGTGTTGATATTGCGGCGATAGTTGATGCTGCGAATCAAACCCTGGGTTTCGAAGGTGGCCTGACGGATTACGTATTTGTTTCTTACGGCAGCAGGGCGCTCGTTAAACCAGCAGACATCCAGCGTGATATCCTGTTCGATGCTAGGCTGCTTCTCATCTGCCTTTACGAGGGTATCGCCACGCGAAATGTCGATGTCGTCGTTCAGCGTCAGGGTAACGCTCATTGGGGCATACGCCTCCTCCAGGTGTTCCTCTACGAAGTCGATGCTCTTCACGGTGCTCTCCGTGCCCGATGGCAATACTCTTATCTTATCGCCCGGACGGATGATGCCGCCGCTCACTCTGCCCGCATAACCGCGGTAGTCTGGGAACTGGCTGCTGATAGGACGAATTACATACTGTACAGGGAAGCGGAAGAAATCGCTCACCGTCTTATGACCCACAGGAACTGTCTCCAGATAGTTCAGCAGGGTAGGTCCCTCATACCAAGGAGTCTTATCGCTCTTGTTCACCACGTTGTCGCCATCCTTGGCGCTGATAGGGATAAATACCACGTTCTTGATATCCAGCGCCTCCGACATCTTTTTGTAGTCGGCAACAATCTTATCATATACATCTTTACTGAAATCAACCAGGTCCATCTTGTTGATAGCCACCAGGATATGTGGTATACCGAGCAACGAAGAAATATAGCTGTGGCGCACGGTCTGCTCCAGTACGCCATGACGTGCATCAATCAGAATGATGCTCAGGTCGGCAGTACTAGCACCCGTTACCATGTTGCGGGTATACTGAATATGTCCCGGAGTATCGGCGATGATAAACTTGCGTTTCGGTGTGGCGAAATAGCGGTAAGCCACATCGATGGTGATGCCTTGTTCACGTTCAGCACGGAGACCATCCGTGAGCAAAGCCAGGTTCACTTCTTCATTACCGCGGCTCTTGCTAGCAGCCTCCACCGCCTCCAACTGGTCTTCGAAAATCGACTTGCTGTCATAAAGCAATCTTCCTATCAAAGTACTTTTTCCATCGTCCACGCTGCCCGCAGTAGAGAAGCGGAGCAACTCCATATCTAAATAACCTCTATCCATGTTTCTTTTAATGTTAAGTGTTAAATGTTAAATGGGCTAGCGCCCTCACCTTCACCTTGATTTAAATGTTAAGTGTTAAATGTTAAGTGTTAAGTTGTTTGCTGTATATGACTGCTATGCTAATTCAACATTCAACATTTAACATTCAACATTGAAAATTAGAAGTATCCCGCCTTCTTGCGGTCTTCCATTGCCGTTTCGCTTCGCTTGTCATCGGCTCTTCCTCCACGTTCTGTAACACGTGTAGAAGCAATCTCGTCGATGATATCCACCACGGTTGTCGCCTTCGATTCCGTGAGTCCGGTGCAGGTAATGTCACCGATGGTGCGGCAGCGAACCAGCTTCTTTACCACTTCCTCTGTAGGCTTGCGCTTGATGCAAGGCAGGGCTGCGAGCCATTGTCCGTCACGGTTGAATACCTCTCTTTCGTGGGTGAAGTAGAGCGAAGGCATCGGGATGTTCTCCAGGAAGATATACTGCCATACATCCATCTCGGTCCAGTTGGAGATAGGGAACACACGGAAGTGCTCGCCCATGTTCTTTCTGCCGTTGAAGATGTTCCAGAGCTCAGGGCGCTGGTTCTTCGGGTTCCATTGTCCGAACTCGTCACGATGACTGAAGAAGCGTTCCTTGGCACGTGCCTTCTCCTCATCTCTTCTTGCGCCACCGATGGCTGCATCGAATTTATATTCCTCCAGGGTATCGAGCAGGGTAGTGGTCTGCAGTTTGTTGCGGGAAGCATAATAACCCGTTTCCTCCTTCACTCGTCCCTTGTCGATGCTTTCCTGCACGCTGCCCACGATGAGTTCGGCTCCGAGTTTCTTCGCCAGTTCATCACGATACTGGATGGTTTCCTCGAAGTTATGTCCCGTGTCTATGTGCAACAGCGGGAATGGAATCTTTGCCGGATAGAAAGCTTTGTAGGCAAGATATGTAATCACGATAGAATCCTTGCCACCCGAAAAGAGGATGACTGGACGCTCGAACTGGGCAGCTACTTCGCGGAGCACGTAGATAGATTCTGCCTCCAGTTCCTTGAGATGTTTGATAGTCTTATTGTCCATAATCTATGTCTTTTTTTATTATTATTTTCTGGGTGCAAAGGTACTGCGATTTCCCCACTTGGGCAATACCACATGGGGAGTAAAAAGACTACCATACAGGGAGTAAAGAACATACCATACATTTGGTATAAGGCTGCCAAACGTATGGTATGTATGATGGATAAGGATATGTATCCTATATATAATAAGGTGTAATTGGTATAGACCAATTAAAATAGTATCTTCATTTTATTGCTAAATAATTATAAAGAAGTTGTTAGTATCAAATAAAAAGAGTATATTTGTACGATATAAAATTAATAAATCATGGCATTACCGATAAATATAGAAAGCCTTCTTAGTGGAAGTGCAGTAGAAAGCAACCAGCTTGAATACAAGGAAGGTTGGAATCCAGATACAATATATCGTAGCATCTGTGCCTTTGCCAATGATTTTGAAGACACTGGTGGTGGGTATATCATTGTTGGTGTAAAGGAAGAACGCGGTCATGCTGTTCGTCCTGTTTTAGGTGTTAATCCTAATTTGATAGAACAGATAGAGAAGGATATGGTTGGTTACAATAATCTTATCCGTCCATACTATCAACCTCGTCTTTTCATTGAAGAGGTTGATGGCAAGACTATTCTTGTAATCAAAGTGACGGCAGGAGAACGCCGTCCATATAAGGTGCCTGATCGTATTACTGCAAAGCAGAAGGACTTCAACTATTATATCCGCTATAATAGTAGTAGCATTGTGCCGAAAGATGAGTATGAACGTGAGCTGATAAATTTGGCTAATCGTACTCCTTTTGACGACCGTGGCAATGATCAGATAAGTCTTAGGGATATTTCGGCTACTTTGTTGAGAGACTTTCTTGTTGAAGTAGGTAGTGATTTGGCTGATCAAGATCTATCGGGTGAAAACTTGAAAATAGTTCTTGACCAAATGGACTTGTTGGAAACTACACCAGAAGGCTTCAAGGTCAAGAATGTTGCTGCGATGATGTTCTGTGAGCATCCTGAGAAATTCTTCAAAATGACCCAGGTTGAAATCGTGATATTCCCTAAGGGGAGATTACAAGATCCTGATAATATGATAGAGGTTGCACCGATAAGGGGTTGTGTGCCTAAGATGATTCGTGATACGATGAATTATCTCAAGACAAATATTATTCAGAAGACAATTCATAAGCCAGAGGATACAGAACGTTCCGTTGTTACATATAATTATCCTTATCAAGCTTTGGAAGAAGCTGTCGTAAACAGCCTTTATCATCGCAGTTATATTGAAAGAGAACCTGTTGAGATAACTATCGAACCAGATAAGATTAGTATTCTCAATTTTGGAGGACCTAATCACACAATATCTATGCAGGCTATAAAAGAAGCTCGTATGCTTCGTTCGCGTCGATACACAAACCGCCGATTGGGAGAGTTCTTAAAGGAATTGAATTTGACAGAGGGTAGAGCTACGGGGATTCCTACTATTCAGCAGAAGTTGCAGGAAAACGGTTCGCCTCGTGCAATAATTGAGACCGATGAGGAACGTACATATTTCTTAATAGATATACCATGTAATTTAGACTATATCGTTGTGCCTATTGGTAAAGAATGCAAGAAAGAATGCAAGAAAGAATGCAAGAAAGAACTGTCTGAATTACAGATGCTTATCATGGGGGCGTTGTCTGAGAATGCTAAGTTAACAATACCAGAATTAGCAAGAAAGATGGGCATATCTGCAAGAAAGATTTCTCAGGAACTAAAGTCTTTACAGGAAGAATTTCAGGTCTTGAAACGTGAAGGAGGTCGCAAGAATGGTTATTGGGTAGTATTGAATGAATGACGTATAAAACGTATTATAATATACATATATTTCTGTACGATAGCAAGTGCTTTCTAAAGTAACTCGAATGGTTTGGAGTTATTCAGAGCATAACTTGCTATCGTCAGATATTTCGTTCTGTTACGGATAGATCTCGATATGGCTACTGCCGGAGTTGCCATTCTTGATAATCCTTATCTGGGTGGTGATGCGCTCGCTCATCGTGTCGGTATGACTGATGACGCCCACCTTCTTGCCTTGCGAACTTTGCAGCATGGCGAGGGAGTCGATGACGGTGGCGAGGGTATCAGGGTCGAGGGTTCCGAAGCCTTCATCGATGAACAGATTCTCGAAGGAGATGTTGCGGGAGGATAACGCCGACAAGCCCAAGGCGAGACCGAGACTCACGATGAAGGTTTCGCCACCAGATAGGGAGGTGGTGTCTCGGATATCGTCGGCACGGTCGTGGTCGATGACTCGGATGCCCAGCGAATGCTTTACCTGCTGCAGTTCGTAACGGCTGTTGAACTTTCTGATTTCCTGGTTGGCGTGCGCTATCAGGAAACTGAGCGTATAGCATTGGGCTATCTTGCGCAGCGTCTTGCCGTCTGCTCCGATGGCATCTGTAATGGCTGTCCAGTCGTCCTTTTCCTGGGTTACGAGTTGCAGAGCCTCAGCCTTGTCGCCCAACTGTTTGAGGGCTTCCTGATGGTTCTGCATCCTGGCGTTGGCAGCAATCAGTTCGTTGCGCTGGCTTCTTTCCTGATACTCCTGCTGAATGGCTAAGAGAGCATCACGGGTTTGGGCAGGCTGATGTTCCAAGTGCTGCTGATGCGCCTTTTCTGCACTCTGGTAAAGGGCAGTAGTTGAAGCCACGGCTTTCTCCTTTTCGTCCTTTTCCCGTCGGATGGCATTCCAGTCTTCGGCAGAGTGAAGCATCTCTCGGATGATATTTCGGTCGATGAATGGTGGTTCGATGCTCTTTTCTTCAAGCTGCTTGTTGTATTCCTCAATCCAAAAGTCGAGTTCCTTTTCCTTTGCTTGCAGATTCTCTTTCATCGTCTTGTTCTGAGACTGCATGGTTTGATGCGAACCTTTACTGTTGGCGAGTTCCGCCTTCAGTTTGTTGATATTCTCGTTCTGAGTATCAGCTGCTTTCGTAGCCTCATCCTTTGCTGCTGTCAGTCTTTGTTCTGCCGCATCTGGTTCTTCTCCATTCAGAATCTGCTTGTATTTCTCCTGCCATTCCTCCATTTCCTTCTTGGCGCTATTCCATGTCTGAAGGGCTTTCCCGTAAGCCTCCTCCTTACTCTTTTGCTGCGAGATGAGGTTGATGGTAAGTGCTTTTTGCTCAGCCAGTTTTGTGGTACATATTGAAGTGTTTTCCTGGACTTCATTCAGTATTGTTGAAGCCTTGCTTTCATACGCAGCTTCATCCTTTACAGCCTTATCCTTGAGTTGGGTCAGCCGTTCTATCTCTTTCTGAATCTTGTTAAAGAGGCTCAGTTTGCTGCTCGCATCTTTCGCCTTGTTTTCATAGATAGGCAAGAGCGATTTCAGTTCTGCCTCTGCCTTCGGAATCTTTGGATACTGGGCGATGAGCGCCTTCCATTCCTCTTCGTAAGTTGCGATTTCACCCGACAGTATTTTCTGTTGTTTCTGGAGCGTCTGTACTTCGCCGTCGTTCTGTTTTCTCTCGCCGGAAAGTTTCTTCTCCTCTTTCTGCTGCAGTTTCAGCAGATTCTCCTTGGCTTTCAGAAGTTGCGAGAGCTCCGTAGTGGCTTCCTCAAACTGTCTGTTGTCGGTATGATAAGGATGGGTCGTGCTGCCGCAGAGCGGACAAGGTTTGCCTTCGGTCAGGTTGGCACGATGAATCTCCCATTTCTCACTCACCATGAGGGTATAGGCATTTCTCAGCGTCAGGGTCTCTTGAGTCAGCGCCTCGATGGTTAACTTGCCCAGCGCTTCATCTATCTCAGCATTTCTCTTGCCCAAGACCAGGATGCGCTCCTCATTCTTCTGCTTTTCTGTTGTGGCGGCATCGAGATGAGCCACAACCTTGATGGCTTGCTGGACATCCTGCAGTTTCCTGTCGGCTACAGTCTTGCTGTTCTGCAGTTCCTCTATGTTCTGTCCGGCAGTCTTGTTTCTTTCCGTCTCCCAAGCCTGTTCTGCGGCTTGCGTCGCTTCGTGCAGAACCTGTTTCTGCTTGGCAATCTCTTCCTTTGTCGTTTTGAGGGTAAGGTTCGCTTTCTCCGTTTCTGCTTCCCATTTTTGGATGTTTCGGGCGTTTTCCTCCACGTCTTTTAGGGCAGTTTGATTCTCTTTCTGCGCCAACTCCAATGCCTCTTTCTTTTCTTTCAGATTCGGCATTGCCGCTTCCATTTTTGTTTTCAGCGCCCTTGCTTCAGCGATGACCGGCAGCGCCTTTTCGAGTTGTTCCTGTGCCTTGCTGACCATTTCCTTCAGACTGGCGAGAGTTTTCTCGCTTTCGCTGATGGCAGACTCTTGACTTTTGATGTTTGCTTCCGCTTTCAGAATGTTTTCTTCCTGTTCGTGGATGCTTTGCGTTTGTCGTTCTACTTCCTGCAGTAGGTTGACTGCTGGCTGTACTTCATCGTGTAACTGCAGACGGAGAATCTGGGCTTGCATCGCTTTAATGGCTTCTGCTGCTTGCTTCATATCAGTCTGGTAGATAGCGATTTGCTTGATTTGCTTATCGTTTTCCTCAAACCATTGCAGGTCTTTCGAAATGGCTTGCAACTGGCTGTCGAGTTCCTTCTCAGCCTTTTCTAACCGGGCGATTTCCTCCTTCAGTTGGGCAAGTTCTTCATCGTTCAGCAGGTTCTGTTTAACGGCTTCCACCGATGCAGCCATCTGGTTGTAGGCATCCGTCGCCTGGTCTTTCGCCTTCTTGATTTCAGTAGCGATGTTCGTATAAGTTTCCTCGCATCCGATGAGTTTTTCCAGGAGTTCGTACCGCTCGTTTTCCTTTGCCGTCAGGAAGTTGGCAAACGAGCCTTGGGCGATGAGCACGGTGCGGAGAAACTGGTCGTAGTCGAGTCCGATAATGTTCGGCAGTTCGTTCCAGTCGGCAGCTTCCTCTGTTATCTCTTCTCCGTTTCTCGTGATTTTATAGAGCGCAGTCTTGGCGTTCTCGTAGCGTACCCTTTGGAATCTGACGTGCCATTCTGCGCGGTAGATGCTGCCGTTGTTGGCAAGGAAGGTGAGTTTGCTGTAGCCCTCTTTCTTGCCACGTGTCAGGATGTTTCTACTGTCGGTAGGAGCCAGACGGTTACTTTCGCTGGCATCGGCTGCTCCGAAAATCTCGATGTTCTGGTTCTTGTCGCCTTTCTTCCTGGGGTAGCGAGGGGCGCGGTTGTAGAGAGCCAGACAGATGGCATCGAGTAGGGTAGACTTGCCACTTCCCGTCGGACCTACGATGCTGAAGATGGTACTCTCGCCTAAGGCACCTTCTTCAAAGTTGATGACCTCGCCACCCTGTTTGTCAAGCGAAGCGAGGTTGAGTATTTCGAGTTGTAGGAATTTCATAATGATGATGTCGTTAATAAATCGGATAACATTTTCTCCTGTCTTTCGTTCATCGGAGCGTTGTGCCTGATGGCGAAGGCTTCCTTCAGCGTATCGAGCGGAGGACGGTTGATGATGTCTTCGATGCTGGTGATGTGCTGGGAACCCTGTATGGTGGAGAGGTCCAGTTGTGGGATGATTCGCTGGATTTTGCAGAGCACGGCATCCTTTTCGTTGACGAGTTTCTCCAGTTCCTTGATGTCATCGCTGGTCAGTTTCTCCTGTTTCACCTTCAGCATCACGTAGTCGAAATGGTCGCTCAGTTCGCCGTCTGTTCTCTCTGAAAGCTCAGAATTGATGAGCTTCTGCCATTTCTTGAAGGTCAGCTCTTCCTCATCTTCGGGCAGGATGCGGAGGGCGTGCTGAGGCTTGTATTCCAGGAAATCTACTTTCCATTCCTTGCTTTTGCCGGTTTCCTTTCCTTCCTCCTCTTCTCCGTGTTCTATGGTGATGAGGTCGATGCCGTGGGTGTAGTCTTTCTCGGCAAACGACATCGGGAGGATACTTCCCGTGTATCTTGCCCAGTCGGTGTTCCAGATATGTTGCCGTTTGTGGATGTGTCCGCAAGTCATATAGTCGGGATGGTCGTTCCATCCTTCCAGGTCCACTTCCTCCTGTCCGCCGATGATGATTTTCTCGCTCGCATCTTTCTTGGCGATATCCGAACCCTTGGCGTACATGTGTGCCATCATGATGCACTTCTTGCCCGGGTATTTCTTTCGAGCCTCAGCCGTCAGTTCTCTCAGAAAGTCGTTGACTCCCTGCGAGTAACTGGCGTTCTGCACCACATCGCTTCTTAGGAAAGGTACGGCGAGGATGATGACTTCTTCTCCTTCCTCGTTGGTTACGGGGATGATGAGGTCATCGAAGGAATAGATCCAATGTCCGCCGGTTTTATCATCGTCCTCGCTTTCTCCCTGCTGCCAGATTTTCCTTACGTTTCCTCTTATTTCCACGTGGTATCGGGTGAGCAGCGGACGGGGAGCCTCCAGTCGGCTGGCTGAATCGTGGTTGCCGGCGGTAATGATGACCTGCATGTTAGGGCACAGTTGGGTAGCATCGGCAAGAAACTCGTAATAAACGGTCTGTGCCGCTGCCGATGGATTTCCGTTATCAAAGATGTCTCCTGCGATGAGGAGAGCATCGGGTTTCTGTTCAGCGATTTGTTCCAGGAGCCATTTCAGGAAATGCTTGTGTTCAGGCAGACGGTCGTTGCCGTGAAACAGGTTGCCCAGGTGCCAGTCGCTGGTTGCTAATATCTTCATACTCATAAGAATGTCTAATCTTAGTCTTTTTCTTTGTCTTTGGCTTGCAATCTGACTACAAAGTTAACACAATTATTTGGGATACGCAAAGAAATAAGCTCAAAAAACGAAGAATTATGGCCGGAAAAGTAAAGATATTCAGGAAAAGTCTTGTTTTATATCTGATAAAGTTGTATCTTTGCAAGGTAGAAATCTTCGTTCACCGACGTTGAACCGACATTCACCGACGTTGAACCGCCGTTCATCGACGTTGAACGGACATTCAGCGTCGGTGAACGGAGATTTCTCCTAGGATTAAATACTTTTCTTCCTAGGTTTGTGGTCTTTTCTTCTTAGGTATGATCATAAATACTATAGGATGCAAAGGCTGCTGCAATAAGGAGTGATAACAATCTTAATAAGAAAGGAAACAGATATGGCTAAGTACAAGTTGCAAGAGTTGAATGATTTGCGTGATGAAGGCAAGCGCAGAGTTTATCCCAAGATGGTGACCAACCGGACACTATCCAGAAAAGAGTTCGTCAAGATGATGCAGAACTACCATCGCGGTATTTCGGAAAGTACCACGGAGGCTGTATTGACTGATGTGGTTGATATGCTGACAGACATGCTCTCCATGGGGTACAACGTGAATCTGGAAGGTTTCGGCACCTTCTCCCTCTCCCTCGCTTTCGAGGATGAGAAGCCTAGGGAAATTCTGAATCCAGATGATAAGATGACGTATCGCAAGGTGGGAGTGAAGGACATCAACTTCAAGGCGTCTCCTGAGTTTATCAAGGATGTGAAGCGTGAAACCGACCGTGACCTGGAGCGTGATATGGGTGGTGTGAAGGTTATCCGTAAGCAGCTCTATTCCAAGGAAGAACGCATCGCCCGTGCCCTGGAGGTGATAGAGAAGAACGGAGTCCTCACCCTAGGCGATTATGCCTCCATCAACAACCTGAGCCGTACTGCTGCCTCTATGGAACTGAAGGAGCTGACCTGTGATAAATCTTCGCCGATAGATTCACTAGGCCGCGGCAGCCATAAGGTTTGGGTAAAGAGGAAAGAATAAAAAACAGGAGTGTGGCAATAGGTGGCAATAGGTGACAATAAAAAATGCCCTTATTGTCACCATTAATTCGCTAAAAACCAGTGTGTTATCAGGAAGTGTGGCAATAGTGACATTCGTTTAGAGAAAAAAGATTTTTCTTTAAATAAAAAAATGACTCGCTTGCAGTTCTAATGGGATGCAAACGAGTTCTGTTGCTGCAAAGATACAAAGATTCTTTGATAAAACAAACTTTTTGAAAAGAAAAATCACAAAAAGTAGCTTCATTTTATATAATTGAAGGGCATTTGCCGAAGGTGAGTCAAGTTTCGCATGTGGTTCAAGCACGGGCTGAAGGCCCAAAAGCTCCTAGCCCAGGGCAACACCCTGGGTATTAAGGCGTTGTCCCCCTGCGCCCTGTAAGGGCAAAAGCCTTAAATATATGCTACTTTATAACCAATTTTATTTGGGATTTGCAAGAAACTTTCCGATTTTCTTGCAAATCCCAATTCTTTTTCGTACTTTTGCAGTTGTCTTGCTGTGGATGGCTGGCGATGAGTCGCTGGCTAGGTAAAAATCCATGGCTTGGCCTATTTTAATAAGAAAGACGTGTACTGACGTTTTCTTCTGAATTATAGGAATCTGGAAAATTCAAATAGACACTCAGAGGAAGATTGTGGTAGGCGTCTACGCATCGTGTATATACGCGAGGCATAGGTGTGCCCTTTTCTTAAATAAGAAGAGGGTGCTCCCTATGCTATCTATATATACAAGTTTGGCGTAGGGTCTATTGCTTCTCCTTGGTGTCTAAGGCATTTTCCAGAGCCTCTATAATCAAGGGTTATATAGAAGTAATATGATTCCTATGCCTTTCTTTTTATTATAGCCATTACAAACACGAACAATCTTCTCTGCTTAGGGAATCGGTGGAGCATATTTATAGGGCTAGGAGACACCGATATGGCAAAGAAAATAGATTTGCAAGCTTTGCGCCAGCAGATAAATGAGCTTCAGATTGATAAAGATTTGAAGCACGACTTGTTGGCTGCTATCAACGATAAGCAACGTTATGGACTTGTGTGGGAGGAGAGTTCTGAGGAAGCATGGGATGAAATGCAAGACAAACTTCCTGTTTTTGTTGAGGATGCCACCAAGCGTTTGGATTCTGCGCCAGAAGGTTCGCCTAATCATGTTCTCATAGAGGGTGATAACCTTAATGCCCTTGCTGCTCTTACTTATGCTTGTGCAGGGAAGATTGATGTGATTTATATTGATCCTCCTTATAATACTGGTAATAAAGACTTTATCTATAACGATTCGTTTGTTGATAAAGAGGATGGCTATCGCCATTCCAAATGGTTGTCTTTTATGAATCGTCGATTGAGAATCGCCAAGAAGTTGCTCTCGGAAAAGGGAGTGATATTCATTTCTATTGATGATAATCAGCAGGCCTCTTTAAAGTTGTTATGTGACGAGATTTATGGCGAAAATAACTGTCTGGTTAATATGGTCTGGGATTTAGGAGCGGGAACTTCTGCAGGACATTTTACTAGAGCTCATGAATATGTACTTGTTTATGCACTGAATAAAAGTATTATTCCTAATTTCAGTGGAGGAGAAGGTGTAATAGATGATAGAGCTTTAAAAAAGAAGTCAGCAAAGAATGCTGAATTTAATTATCATTTTAAAGCCGGAACAAAATTTGAAGCTCCTGATGGTTTTGAACTTTCGGGAGAATGGGGTGGTTCAGAGAAAACTAAACTAATTAGTGGACGCTTTATTTGTGAAAATAAAAAATTGAAGGAAGATGTTGTGTTGGCAGCATGTTGGACACAAAAAAATCAGATGGATTCCTTTTTCGCTGGAAATGAAACCTTTGATTCGAAAGGACAGAAGGTTATAGAATTCTATTTCAGAGATAATGGAAAGTTATATTGTAGAAAAGAAAGAGATACAATTAATCCTCCTTCTGTTTTGAGGAATATTGCTACCACCAAACAAGGTAGCGCTTTACTGAAGGATATGTTTGAAGGTGAAGTTGTTTTCGATTTTTCAAAGCCAATAAAGTTAATCACTTTTTTGTTGTCTTTGCGACCTAAGGACTCCACCATCCTCGACTTCTTCGCTGGCTCAGGCACCACTCTCCACGCAACGATGCAATTGAACTCAGAAGACGGCGGTCATCGCAAATGTATCTTGGTGACCAACAACGAGAATAACATCTGCGAGAAAGTAACTTACGAGAGAAACAAACGAGTCATTAATGGTTATACGAACCAGAAGGGTGAAGAAGTCCCTGGTTTGACTCATAATAATCTTCGTTATTATAAAACGGAGTTTGTGCCTCGTGACCAAAACAACTTCAAAAGTCGTCGAGCTTTGATGGCTTCTCTCGTTGACCTCCTCTGCATCAAGAACAATATCTATCAAGAGCAAGAAACATTTGGAGGCAAGAAATTTAAGAAGAACGTATTGCGCTATTTTAAGGATGAGGCTGGACAGATGCTTGTTGTCCTCGACGAGCGTGTAGTCAGTATTATCATTCCGATGATAGCTGAGGTTGCGACTAGGCAGAATCCTTTGAAGGTTTATGTTTATAGTGATGGCGCATACGCATATGAGGACGAATTCCATAAAGTCATGCCTGTTATAGAACTGTGTGCCATGCCAGATGCTTTCTTGCAAGCTTTAGAAGGTGGAACGGATATTCTGCCAAAGCAAAAGTATAGTGAGGCTATGATGAAAGAGTTTCAGCAAAACGAGGCACTCGCCATGCAAAACGAGGAGGTTGTGAAAGAAGCTCTCAGCGATGACTATGATTATGTGTTGAAGGAGAAAGAAGATAATGTTACTAATGACATAATAGACTAAGGAGGTAACAAAAATGATAGAACTACGAGATTACCAGAAAAAGGCGGTGCGTGAACTGAAACAGAAGATGATTGACATGCTCAATGATTCTGAAGACCGCCAAAAGTTGATATTCAAGGCTCCTACAGGAGCAGGAAAAACGGTGATGGTGAGTACCTTGCTGGATGAGCTGACTCGTGACCTACCTATGAATGGGCAGTGCCGATATTCTCGTGTAGCATGGGTTTGGATTGCTCCAAACAAGTTGCATCAGCAGAGTTATCGCTCCATGCGCAATTTCTTTAGTGAACGAAGGTCGTTGCGTCCTGTTATGTTTGATGAGTGTAATCATGTGGATGGTCTGCATCCTGGCGATGTGCTCTTTTTAAACTGGGAGAGTATCAACAAGGATAATGCCGTCATGATACGTGACAATGAGCAGAACCGCACGCTCTATGAACTGATACGGAAGACCAAGATAGAGCAGCATCTGCCAGTGGTGGTTATCATAGACGAGGAACACATGTTTGCCGGACGTAATGCCAAGAAAAGCGAGATGGTATTGCAAGCTATCCAGCCACACATAGAACTTCGTGTATCAGCAACACCAGTCACCCAAAGTTATCATGCGGTTCTTGTGAAACGCCAAGATGTAATCAATGAAGAAATGATTAAGAAGGGCATAGAACTGAATCCGAATGTAAAGAGCAGTAAGGAACAGTCGGAGCTTACGGTGAACCAGCGTCTCTTGAAGAAGGCTCTCGAAAAGCGAAAGGAACTGGCTGAGGCTTACAAGGAATATGGCATCAATCCGTTATTGCTCATTCAGTTGCCTAATGATAGCAGCGAGTCTATGTCGTCGAAGGATAAGACTATCGCCGAGGAGATGCAAGCCTACTTAGAACAGGTTTGCGACATCAGCGTGGCAAATGGCAGGTTGGCTGTATGGCTATCAAAAGATAAATCGCCCAATCTACAGAATATCACTCATCCTGATGATATTACCGAGGTCTTGCTGTTCAAGCAGGCCATAGCCTTGGGCTGGGATTGTCCTCGTGCCTCTGTCCTTCTGATATTCAGAGAATTGCAGAGCATGACTTTTACCACTCAGACCGTGGGACGAATACTCCGAATGCCAGAGCAGCATTTTTATAAGAACGACATTCTGAACTACGGTTATGTTTATACCGACCTTTCGGCAGACATGATTAATATTGTGGGAGATGACATGAACTATATCAGCACCCTCTACGCCAATCGCAAGAAAGACTTGCCGAACATCACGCTCCGTTCTTATTATACGGATAAGCATGGGGCAACAAGAAACCGCTTGGGCTCCCAGTTCCGCAGCATCTTCTATAAGACCATGGAACGGGAATGGGAACAAAACCCGTTGTTGCTCTTCTCTGCAGAAGATTTCTTTGAGGATGATGGTGAGACAGAGGATGCTGACGAGACGAAAAAAAAGGAGGCAGACATGGATGCCAAAATCAAGTTGAATCGCTACAATGCCAAGCGACATGGCGTGCAGACCGATGTATCAAGAATCTTGGTGGCTATCCCGAAGGACACCCCATTGACGGGTGACTCGGGTATCGTGGAGATAACAGACAAGGCAAGGTTGGCTCTGAACGCATCAGAATTGCAGAATCTCTTTACGCTGTTCTGCCGTAAAAATGTTGGTGGGTTCTCCAAATTTGACAGTACGCCAGTCTTGCAAGGAGCCATCGAGAGTGCCTTGGAGGAATACCTGCAAGTCTTTTCGATGGATGTGCCTAAGGTGGTGCTCTATCATCAGAACCGTCCGCGCTTCGAGGAACTGATACGCAAGGCGTTGGTTACCTACGAGGCTACGCTGAAGAGAAATAGCAAGGAGATGACGATGGAATATCAGCAGTCTGTATGGCAAGTGCCGGAGACTCGTCTCTATAATGCGGCAATGGTGAGAACCACGGAAGGCGAAATCTTCAACCATGCCTTGTATCCTTATTTTGAGCAGATTACGGCATCGAGACCCGAGCAAGAGTTTGCGCGTTGGTTGGATGACAAGATGGAATATGTGGAGTGGTGGTACAAGAATGGAGACGAGGGAAAGCAGCATTTCGCCGTGCCTTATACGGATTCGGGAAGTAGAAAACGTTGTTTCTATGTGGATTTCATCGTCAGATTGAAGTCGGGTACCATCTGCCTCTTCGACACCAAAACCAAGGGCAGCGATGCGGATGCGCCAGAAAAGAACAATGCCCTCTTGGATTACATCTCCAGCTATCAAGCTACAGACAAGAAGATTGTGGGTGGCGTGCTCATCAAAGACGAGGGTACGAGCAACTGGTATTATCCTGGAGGCGTTATCGAGAACACAGACAATATAGATGGGTGGTCGGCATTGCATCTGGAAACCCTATAATATAATAAGGTAATCATATATAATAAGGTATGAAGAAAAGCTTGGACAGAACATTCCTGAACTATGGAATCAGGCAGGAAGACATGCAACTCATAGAGAGTGCATGCCAATCTGAAGGTATAGATGCGGAATGGCTCAAGGATTATATCCTCAAGCCTTTCCATGAAGAGCGTAATAACCAAAATGAGTCAAGTCTTGAGGAAAAGAAGGTGACGAAAATACTCAAGAAGGCTCTCAAAGAAATTAAGAAGTAATGAAACTGAAGCGTATCTACATAGAGAATTATAAGACCTACAGAAAGTTGGACTTAAACTTAGAGGTAACGAGCGACCGTCCCATCATCTTGATAGGTGGTGCCAACGGTTGTGGTAAAACTACGCTCTTCGATGCCATCTATTCTGCACTCTATGGATTGAAGATATCCAACAAACGACAGTTTGAGGAAATCTTCAATTCGGGGGTAAAGAACGAGAGCGGTATAGAAGGCAAGACCATCATGCTGGAGATTACTTTCTCTGGGATGGTTTTGGGGCAAGAAACGCCTTATCGGTTGCGTCGTGCCTATCGGTTTGTGGATGGCAAGATACAGGAGAGCAACGTGCTCAATATGAATGGTAACAGTTATCCTTACGGTTCTGGTTCAACGGCTATCAAACGCAGCACCAATGAAGCGATAGTCAACAAGATTATTTCTGCCAATCTGCCTGCTGAATTGAGCAACTATTTTCTCTTTGATGCTATGAAGACTTCCGACCTCGTGAAGGAAGAGCAAATCAACAAGCTCATCATGAAGAACATCAATTCGGTGATGGGCTTCAATAAATACACTCAGTTGCAAAATGCAGCCTCGGCTTATCTTGATGAGAAGAAGGCGGAACGCTTGGAGAACGAAAACCTGCGTGCCGAATACCTGAAACTGACCAAGCAGAAGGTGGAGATGGAAAGGGATGTGGCAACTCTCAACGATGCCTATAACCAGGCATTGAACTATGCCAATGATCATAAGCTGCAGTATGAGCAACTGAAGGAGGGACGGAACTCGGATGATGTAATTCGTGACAAAATGCATCAGATTGAGGAGAACATCAACAGCTTCTATCAGAAGGAAAAGGACTATAGACAGGATGCTGAGGCTATCTCCAAAGATTTAGAGTGGAAAGTAATCATGCCAAAGGTTGCCAATAGCATCAGTACCGAGGTGGAACTTATTCTGAACGAGAAGGAGGTGGTGGCTTCTGCAAGGGGTAATATCCTCAATGACCAACAGATAGAAAAGGTTACCCAGGATGTAATACGATTGCTTAAGGAGAAATACCCGCAGGTAGGCGAGGTTTCTATTGCCGAGATTATTAAAGAAATCAAATGTGAGCAAGACAACAGCGATGATTATAATGACAAATATGGTTTTCTGAGTGATGCTGATGTCAATGTGTTGAGAAACCTGGTTCAGCAATCATATTCCAATCCTTATCTTTCGCTGGATGAGAGACGTGAAAGCTTAAACTTAGAGTTGGCGGATATTCCAAAGAAACAGGAACAATTGGAAGAATATAAACGCGCCTTGACTGGTCACGATTACAGCATCATCGAACTCTATGAAAAAAATAACAGGAAGATAGAGGAATTGAAGGCAAAAATCGTGGAACAGAAGAATGCTATCAAGGAAATGGAGAGGAAAATTTCTACTTACGATTATGATATGCCACAAGTTCCAGATCCTCAGTATGATATGTTATGCAAACTGCCTGGCTTCTTCAAGTCGCTTTCCTGTAAGTTACTCAAGTCGAAGAAGGCAAGTATCGAGCGTATGATGAAGGAGCAGCTGAACATCAACTTGGTGATTTATGCTGGTTACATCGGTAGAGTAGAGCTTTCGGCAGATGATTCGGAGGAAATCTCGTTCAAGATATTCCATAAGAATGGTAATGAAATTTATCTGAGTCAGTTGAATGCTGGTGCCAAGCAAACTGTGATGCAGGTGTTACTGAAAGTCCTGTATGAACTGGGTGATTACGACCCTCCTGTAATGATAGATACTGTAATGGGTGTTCTTGACAAGGAGAGTCGTGAAGTTATCATCAACCGTTATTTCCCGGATTTGGCTCATCAAACCATCCTGTTAAGTACTGATACGGAAATAACAACAGAGACTGATTTCAAGAAGATAGTGGCTTATGTGGCAAGAACTTATACTTTGCATAGAGACCAGGAAAGGCAGTGTACTACTGTCAGCGATGATTACTTTGGATTACAAACTTACGAATTCTAGTAGAAATGAATGTACAAGATATAAAACTTGAGGGAATGAGAATTCTGGAAGGAACTCATGATTTGCTTGAAGAAGTGAAATATGCTATCGAGCAGAAACTGAACCTTTCGGATTACTCAGATATGGTTCGCCCTGTAGTATTGAACTTTACTACGGTTATGCGAATCTGTCTTCTTGTTGGATTGAGCGATAAGACACCAAGAAGTAAGTCAAAGGTAGAGAAATTGCAAACCTCTGCAGGTATGCAGCCATTGGGTGGTTCTTTCTTCACCAAGTCGAATATAAAGGAGGTCTTCGTGGCTCTTATCAAGATGCGTTATAGTGATATTGATGCCGACTGGCAGAATTCTACTTTTCTGAGCAAGGTGCTTTTTAGCGAAATGATGAGGGGTAAGAGTATCTTGATGGAAGAAGGAGGTATTGATGAATGGCTGCACTTCTCTCCGTTGAGAGGTGGAAAGTCGTTGATGGATATTCCTGAGTTGAATCTTTATATCGGTCAGTATGAGGATGGAATGGATGCGGCTTTAGACATCAACAGTACTGCTATTTCAAATACACAGATATTGATAGCAGGAACTACTGGTTCGGGTAAGTCAAACTTATTAGCTGTCCTCATCAATCAAATCAGAATGGCATCGGCTGATACCTACTATCCTGTCAACTTTCTCTTGTTCGATTACAAGGGGGAGTTCTCTGATCCTGCCCATGCCGATTGGCTGTCGAAGTTTGAGACCGATTCCTCTGCCATCTTGAATCCGATGGAGAAACCTTTGCCGTTTACTCCGTTCAAGGACTTTACTGGCAGACCTGTCAATGAAATCCACCTGTATTCCACGACCTTGGCAAATGCCATCTGTGCTATATCTTCCGCTAAGATTGGTGCTTTGATGGATAACAGACTGAGCGAAGCTATCATCAATGCCTACAAGGCGAAGAACCAGAAACCAATCACCTTTCAGGAAGTTTTTGATCATTATACGATGTTGATGCCCGAGAAGAAACAGGGTGATATGGATAGTGTAAAATCAGTCTTAAACCAGTTGATTCTGAATAATATTTTTGCAGAGGAAGACAAGGTAGATTTGGTGAAAGGTTGTTATATTATCAATTTAGGAAAGTTTGACAAGGAAGGTATCATGGCAAAGGCTATCGTATATTTCGTGACATCGAAGTTGAACAATATCTATGAGCAACTGCCTCCACAGGCAAAGAATGAGGACAGGGTGGAACTACGCCATTTCACCATCATTGATGAGGCTCACTATATGCTTGGTTTCGAGAACAAGCCTTTACAGAACTTGATAGCTGTGGGTAGAAACAAGGGTATGAGCATCATCCTTGCTACACAGAATATGGATTCGTTTAAGAAAGCCTCTTTTGATTTCTATGCCAATGCCCAATATCCTCTCATTATGAAGCAACAGCAACAGAATGATGGAGTGTTGAAGGATTTGTTTGGTGTGAGTGGCATGGCTCTGCAGGAGCTGAAGCAAGCTATTGCAGGCTTGCAGAAGGGTGAACTGATAACCAAGGATACCCAGGCTATGACCCTCGGCATCGGCAAACATTGGAAGAAAATTAAGGTTACTCATCTTATTTGATAATGGATAAAGATATAGACTATTATCTGGGTGCTTTTGAAAAGATGAAAAGGGCGCTTATGCGGGGCGTAAAAGCTCCGCATAAGCCCCTTTTGCTCTTGGATATTTTAAATCTTTGCCAGCGAGGTACCATAAAAGATAATCATATCGTTCTTTCAAGTGTAAAGTCTTTGCGTGATGTTTTTGCTTATGCAGAAATAGACCAGGAATTATATGATTTAATGGTTGATAGAGAATCTGCTGTAATACTGGAGTGTAAGCTTCGGGAACTCGTATAAACTAATCCCGAAGTATTTATGAATGTTTGCTAGGAGTAAAAATATTATACGAAGCTTTTGCCCTTACAGGGCGCATTGCTGACTGCGAGTGTACCCAGGGCGTTGCCCTGGGCTAAGAGCTTTTGGGCTTTCAGCCCGTTCTTGAACCATCTGCAAAAAATCAGAAAGAATCTTTATCCTCAAAGTGCATTATAAGTTAAATTCCATTCTTTGTCAAGAACTGCGATTTCAGCTTGTAGCTTTTCTCTATTAGCTTTGCGCTGTTCAGAAGTTGAACTCTCTACACGCTTCATTTCTTCAACAAAGCGTTCGGCGTCTTTGCCATATAATATTGGCGTTTCTCTAATTGGTCTTGCCATAATTTTATCCTCCTATTAATTATATTGTTATTTATGTCGCTGCAAAAATAGTGCAAGGAATACGGGAGAAAAGTTACGGAAAAAGCTTATTCAGTTTATTCTTGCAGTTCTTTCTAAAATCTTCTATACTGATAGAACGTTTCCAATCTTCTAGCCACGGGTCTTGTGCCGTTAGTTCTTTTTCAAAGTCATCTGCATTTGACCATGTTCGTTCTTCATTTAGTTTATTGAAAAACTCTTCTTCATTATAGCTAACACCTGTCCTTTCATACTCCGCTTCAATGGCTTCAATCCTAGCCACGGCTTCTTCTTCATTAGCCGGATGCCAGCCAATAGGAGTCGGCTACTCTTCTTGTAATGTATATCTTTTCTCCTTCATAAGCTTTTTCCTTTATAGTTTTCTTTTGAATTGTCTGATCAAATATCTAGGACTTCTTCTCATATCCCATAAGTCTACGAAAATGACGAGGTCGTTGACTTCGTCGTAGCGATAGATAATCTTCCAATTCTCCTTGATAATCGCACTATGGTAAGGGCGGTGGAATCGCTTAAGCAATGGCTCTCTGGGTGAAGAAAGAGGATGAAGCATCAGGCGATGCTTGATGTCATCAAGCTCTTTATTAAACCGTTTTACTGAAGTAGCTCCAAATTCGGCTAGTGTGTAAACCACCATATCTCGAAGTTCCTTCTTGAAAGGGTCTAGTAATTTTATATGAGCCATAATCCTTCAGATTTAAGTTCTGCTATAAAATCATCAAAATCTGTAGCCTTGCCTGTCCTTTCATACTCCGCCTCAATAGCTTCAATCCTAGCCATGGCTTCTTCTTCATTAGCCGGATGCCAGCCAACAGGAATCTTGTTCCAGTCAATATCTTCTTCTGCACATTCATCCTCGGGAAGTGCTATGGCGGCATTTCCGTGATAGGCTGGTGCAGGCTCTGCTGCGAAAGCTGCATCTTTCTGCTCTTCTGGCAATGTATATCTTTTCTCTTTCATAAGCTTGCGTATTTTATCTGCTGCAAATTTACGATTATTATCTGAATCATGCAAGGAAAATGGGAGAAATGTTTTATAAAGTATCTTATAATCAAGGTTTTTGTTGGGCTTGGGGACGGTTCTGAAAAAAAGTCACAATACCTAGTTGATAGAGCTGGGTATTATGACTTTGCTTTTTGTTATATGTGTTTATTCGATACTCTCTTCTATCGATTTCAATACGTAGTCGAGAATCTCATCGGTGTGGCAGAGGGAGATGAAATTACCCTCAAACTGCGATGGACTTACGTAGATGCCACGGTCCAGCATGTTGCGGAAGTAGCGGGCGAAACGTTCCTGGTCGCTTTTCTTCGTATCCTGAAAGTTGCGCACAGGCTGGTCGTTGAAGAACATCGTGAACATCGTGCCTACGTGGTTCACCTGGATGCCCTTGCCTTCTACTATCTTCTCAAGACGGGAGAGGAAGCGGTTGCTGCGCTCTTCGAGGAGTTCGTAAACGCCCGGTTCGCCCAACTGCTTCAAGGTTTCGTAGCCGGCAGCCATTGCTACCGGGTTGCCACTCAGGGTGCCTGCCTGATAAACCGGACCTTCAGGAGCCAGAACACTCATGATATCGGCTCTACCTCCGAAGGCTGCGGCAGGGAATCCGCCACCAACGATCTTTCCTACGGTAGTCATATCCGGAGTGATGCCGAATCGCTTCTGGGCACCGCCATAAGAAAGACGGAAACCGGTGATGACTTCATCGAATATCAGGATGGCGCCATGCTCCTGGGTTACCTTGCGGGTTGCCTCGATAAACTCTCGGGTTGGAGGAACCACGCCCATGTTGCAGGCTACCGGTTCGATGATGAGCGCAGCTACCTTGTCGCCATTCTTGGCGAAATACTTCTCCAAAGCCTCGGTATCATTGTAGGGCAGTACCACGGTATATTGGGTGAAACCGGCTGGTACTCCTGCTGATGATGCATTGTTGAGTTTGGCTACGGCAGATCCGGCGCTTACCAGAAGATGGTCGGCATGACCATGATAGCAGCCCTCGAACTTAACGAGGATGTCGCGACCGGTGAAGCCACGAGCCACGCGGATGGCTGACATGGTAGCCTCGGTTCCGCTGTTAACGAAGCGAAGGCGCTCCATGGATGGGAAGGATTCTCTTACCTTCTCGGCAAGGGTGGTTTCGGCAAGGGTAGGGATGCCGAAGCTGCTTCCGTGGAAGATGGCATCGGATGCTGCCTGGCTCACCTTGTCGTTGTTATGACCTAGAATAAAGACGCCCCATGACATGCAGAAATCGATAAACTTGTTGTCATCGATATCGTAGATGTATGGACCCTTGGCGTCACGGACGAAGAGCGGGGTGGTTCCCACGCTCTTCAATGCTCTTACTGGCGAATTGACTCCGCCAGGTATTATCTGTTTTGCCTGCTCGAAAGCGGCGGCTGAGTTTTTTCTTTCTTTCATGTTAACCTATCTTAATATTCCATTCTTCTGCTTTTTCAATAATCTCCTTGGCATAATAGGTGATGATGTACTGGGCACCGGCACGCTTGATGGCGATGAGGCTCTCGAATGCTACACGGCTCTCATCCAGATAGCCGAGCTTGGCGGCTGCCTTCAGCATCGAATACTCGCCGCTTACCTGATAGGCTACCATCGGGATATTTGGGAACTTCTCTACGCCTCGGGCTATCATGTCGAGATATGGCATCGCTGGCTTCACCATTGTCCAGTCGGCTCCTTCTTCTATATCGGCTGCAATCTCATCGAGACCCTGGTCGTGGGTGCGGAAGTCCATCTGGTAGCTCTTTCTGTCTCCGAAGCTTGGGGCAGAATCGGCTGCATCTCGGAATGGGCCGTAGAAGGCTGAGGCGTATTTCGCAGAATATGCCAATACCTTGCATTGCTTGTCGAGACCACCTTCGCGAAGACGGTTCTTGATGGCTTCTACCTGTCCGTCCATCATGGCTGATGGTGCAACGAAGTCGGCGCCTGCCTTGGCATGAACGTAGGCTTCCTCGGCGAGCAATGGAAGGGTGGAATCGTTATCTACATCGTGATGATGCAGGAGTCCGCAATGGCCATGACTGGTGTATTCGCAGAGGCAGACGTCGGTGAAGACGATGATTTCCTTGCCAAACTCAGCCTTGATGGCTTTTACGGCACGGGCGATGAGGGCATCATCGGCATAGGCTGCGCTGCCTCGTTCATCCTTCTGCTCATCAGGAATCACTCCGAAGAGGAGCACTTTGTTGATGCCGAGGTTCTTGATTTCCTCGATGTCCTTCAGAAGGGTATCGATGCTGAAGCGATAGATGCCTGGCATGGTGGAAATCTCCTCCTTCTGGTTCTCGCCCTCTACTACGAAGTAAGGGTAGATGAAGTCGGCGGCACTCAATGATACATCGGCATACTTGTCGCGAGTAGCCTGGTCTTTACGTAATTCTCTAAATCTTTTCATATCTATGTCTGTTTTGATTCTTTGCAATCTATTTATTTAATATTTCTTCCAAATGATCCTGCGTGATAGGACCACGGGTGATGAACTCGGTGTTCTCAGGCAACTTGCCATACAGCTTGATGAAGTTGTCGATGGTAGAAGGCGATGTGAAGACGATGCGCTTGAAATGGTTGAGATTCACACGGCGCGGATTCTTCGGGAGTTCATTGTTGTAAACAATGGCGCTTAGCACGTTGAAACCTAATTCCTGCAAAGCCAAAGGAATATCTTCTGGTGATAGGGATGAATGAGGATAGAAAACTAATCTATTTTCATACCGATACACGAAGTCTGCTAACTCGTGATCATAATTATCTAAATCCATCTTTTCAAACAATTCATAAGAATGCTCGTATTGTGGTCTTGCAGCATCAAGTCTCTCTTTCTCTTTTTTGAACCATTCTATCACCCCATAGCGATTGTCTTGCTCTACCTGTATAACATCTTTGACGCCAGCCTTATGTAAAGCCTCTGTTGTAGTGTCACCAATGGAGATAAACACATGCTCTTCTTGCTCTTTGAGTATCAAATCGTAGTAATCAAGTGTTGCTTGAACGCCATATTGACTTGTAAAGATATAATATAAAGCTTGACTTTCATCCCACTCACAATACTCGGTAAAACTTTTTCCATCGTAATGCTCACAATAATTATCTTCGAGGATTTTCGTAAAATAACTTGGGTGATAACTAATCTCTATCAGCGGCGTATAGGTGTAATCTGCCTTGCGCTTCTCTATGGCAGGAAGAGTACCTGTATAGAGCGTTGGCTTGATATCCGATGCCTGATGATGCTTCAATCCTGCCACGTAGCCGATGAGGGCGATGAGAGGGGTCGGGAGATTCTGCATCTCGCCGTTTCTCAGATTCCAGAGGGTGGTCTCGAAGGTCTGCTCATCAGGGCGGCTCACGTTGTAGGTGAGGAGAACAGGAGTATTGAATGCCCAGCCTTCCTTGTCGATGAGCTGGGTAGCGATGGTCTGCAGCTGTTTGGCACCCATATAATACACCAATGTTTCTGCATCGGGAGTTACGGGTTGCGGAGTATGACCGCTGACCAGGGCTACGCTTGATGAGAAGTCGCGATGGGTGAGACTGATTTTCTGGGATGCGGCAAGGGCTGAGGCTGTGGTGATGCCTGGGATGACATTCACTTTTATCAGATTACTTTCCAGGTATTCGATTTCCTCGCTGCCGTGAGCGAAGATCATTGGGTCGCCACCTTTCAGACGAACCACGTTCTTTCCCTCTCGTGCTGCTTCGAGCAGAAGACGGTTGATGTCTGCCTGCTCCTTGTGATGATAGCCGGCACGCTTGCCCACGTAGATCTTCTCTGCTTTCTTATCTGCCAGATAGGAATCGTCGATGAGGTCATCGTAGAAGATGATGTCGGCGGCATCAATGGCTTTCGCTGCCTTGATGGTAAGAAGGTCCGGGTCGCCAGGACCGAAGCCGACGAGGGATACGGAACCTTGCTTATCGAGGATGCTCTTAGAAGCGAATGCCTGCTTCAAGTCTTGGCTTCCTTTCTTAGCTGTGACGGCAAGGAATCCTTGAAGAGGATGGGTTGGGAAAGGAAGCACTTCGGCGATTTCATCCTCCATGCCGAGTCGCTTCAGGGCACAGGTAGCTACAATGGCAGCATCGTATTTGCCATCTTTCACCTGCTGAACTCTTTCTTCAATACAACCACGTATTCCTTTGATGATCAGGTCTGGACGTAATTCGCTTAAACCCTTCTTGCGAAGCGGACTGCTGGTTCCGATGATACTGCCGGCAGGGAGTTCTGCCAGTTTCTTGTGGTCTCTGCTCACGAGCGAATCGGTGGTGTCGAAAGCAGGGAAGAGGGCGATGACCTCGATGTCCTCAGGCAGAGGATAAGGCAGGTCTTTCGCTGAATGGATGGCAATGTCGGCATCCCCCTGACGGATGGCATCGTCGAGTTCTCTCGTAAAGATATCAGCAGGAGCTTCACCATTCAGGAGTGAAATCTGCTGGTTCTTGTCGCCGTAAGATTCCAGGTATTTGATCTCGTAGGCGAGTTCCGGGAAGTTCTTGAAAACCTCCTCTACTTGCAGTCGGGAGAGACGACTGCCTCTTGCTATGACTCTAATCTTTTTATTCATCTTTTAAAAATGTCGGTTAAGTTTATGAATAAAATTATTATGAAATATATTTCTTTCTCCTTTCTAAAGCCTCCTGCATCTCCTGAATCTCTTCTTCGATGATGGCTTCGGCTTTCTCTACTTCGGCTCCTCTCACTTCGATGTTCTCGCGCACCTTCTTCTCCACGTCTCTGATGTTGTAGAGCTGCACGTGGGGGAGTTCGCTGAGGCGGGAATCGATGTCACGGGGGAAGGCGAGGTCGATGGCGAGCAGGCGTTTCTGCTCTGGGATGTCTTCCTTGCGGATGATGAGATGAGGGGCTGAGGTGGCGCTGATGAGGATATCGGTGTGTGCCAGGAACTCCTGTTTCTCATCGAGGGTATATACCTTGATGCCGAGCGGATCGGCAAGGTAATGTGCCTTGATCTGACTGCGGTTGGCGAGGAACACCATCTTGGCTCCCTTGTTCTGGAGAAACTTCAGAATGTCGGCAGTCAGTTTGTTGACACCGATAATCGTGATTCTCGCGTTCCTTAAATTTACATTCCCCAAAGATTCAATAATCTCGAGAGCTGCAAGACTATGGGATACGGCACCATGAGAAATCTCGGTTTCGTTGCGAACCCGCTTGCCAACCTGCAATGCGCTTTGGAAAAGGCGATGGAGTTCGGCGGTCAACGGGCGCTGAGCCTTGGCGGTATAGTATGCTTCCTTTACCTGTCCCTGAACGGCTCTTTCGCCAACGATGGCTGATTCCAGGCCCGATACTACACGGAAGAGATGGCGGGCTACCTCATCGGGAACTTCGCCTTCGCCGTAGTATATCTCGCTGCGGTTGCACGTCTTCAGGAAGATATAAGGAACTTCCTCATCGGGCTGGCTGCTGATATGAACATGATGGGGAATTCTGTTTGTCTTGTTGATATGACTTCCTTGTATTTCCAAGAGTGTATCTTGTAGAAAATCATCGAAGACTCTTTCCTGCTCCTTGATGTCGGTTCCTTCAGCGAACTGGCTTTGGTCAATCGATTTGTAATGTATCATTTTCTATCAACTCTTTTATTCTGTTTCTTACTCGGATGCTTCGTTTCACATCTCTCGAATCGCTCCCCACGGCAATGGTGAGATTGTCGTTGCGATAGATGGCAGGCGAGATGAAATCGCACTGTGCCGGATCATCGCAGACGCTTGTCAGGATATGCCGCTGGGCAGCGAGCTGTTTGATGTGATGGTTCAACTCGTGGTCGCCTGTGCAGACGAAGAGGAGCTGCACGCCATCCAGGTCGCTCGGCTCGAAAGCCTTCTCTTTTGTTTGGAAGGGTAGTGCCTTGAGCTCATCTGTAATCTCTGGTGCCACCACCGTAGCTTGGTCGGTGAAGCGTGCGAGAATCTGAGCCTTGTGGGTCGCTACCTTCCCTCCGCCAACGATGAGTATGTTGGCGGAGACGATTTTAATCGTTATTGGAAGATAGTCCATATAGACATAGATTGAATTTTATTTCTTTTTGATCAGAACCTTCCAGTAGTTCTCTACTTTCTCGGTAGAGAGGATGGTATGGCCCTCGTTCTTCACGCTTCCCGGTACGTTCTCGATAGGAGCACCTTCGTCGAGGAGAATCTCAAGAATCTGTCCGCTCTGCATAGGGGTGAGGGCAATCTTCGTCTTCACGAAGTTCATCGGACACATCACGCCTCGGAAATCCTTCTTCACATCCGGAACAATGGTTTCTGTTTCTTCTGCAGCTGAGGCTTTCTCTGCTGGAGCTTTTTCTTCAGAAACCTGTTCTGCAGGAGCTTTTTCTTCGGCGGTTTTTTCTTCAGCAACCTGCTCTACTGGAGTCTTTTCTGCAGGAAGTTTGAACTGGAGCGAATCGTCCATGTTCTGATAGAGATCGTTGAGCAAATCAGCGAGTTCATCAATCAATGGCTTTTGCTCAATCAATGATTCGTTGTTTCTTGCCTTATCGGTCAATACCTTGAACTTCTGAGGGATGATGCCGGCAGCGATGAATTCCTTCTCAAATCCATTATATACATCTTCATCGGTACGAGGGTCGAGACCACGGGTAACGAGAAGCATTCGGTTCTCGGAGAAAACAATGTCGTGGAGAAGTTTCTCTATCTTGCTTGTTGCTTGCTTGCCGTCGGATTGCAAATCTGCCGGAACGCCTTGCGGGATATTTCCCATCAATAGCTCCACTTCCTTCCGCTTCTCTCTGATGGTATCCTGGTCGATTTCGATGATGTCGAAGAGTCCGGCAGAACACTCTGCCTTACCGTATTTGATGAGTGAGAATTTCTCGTCATCTCCGAAATCGAAGAAGGTATCAGGCTCTTCTGAATAAGGAGCCACCTCCTTGTATTTCGCAATCAGGTCCTTCACGATGTTCACGCCTCTCTTTGCCACATAGTCGTAATAATCGGCATAGTTGGCTTGTTCGGCTATCACATCACGGAGATAATCTTCAACAAATGCCGGAATCTTCTTGGCGGCGATATAACCCTGCTGCAGGTCAATCTCGTGCTTGCCCTTTACCGGAAGCCAGACGGTGTAGGCTGGATATGGGTCATCGCCCACTCGTCCTACACGTCCGCTAAATCCTAAATCTCCCCAGGTGGCTAGCGCACAGATGTTGGTACAGCCGTTCATGCGAAGCTCAAAGTCAGGGATGGCATCGAGGTTCAAATCGCTATTGAGAAGCTGCTTGGCAATGCCGTCGATGGCACCCTTTGGCAAACAGATTCCCAGGCGGCAGGTATCGGCGCCGGTGCAGCAGGTGAGGTTGGTAATCACCACAGGATAATCTATCTGATAGACGCCCAGTTTCTTGAAGAAGGCGTAGATGTTGGTGAGATATTCCTCTGGGATATTGCGTACCTGAATCTGCTCTTTCTTGGTGAAGCGGATTACGTCGTTGCCATAGTTACCCAGATATTCGGCTACTTCTGCGAAAAAATCCGTGGAGTTGTTGCCGTGGCGCAATGGGATGTAGGCATACCAGAGGTTCTCTTTCAAACCCTCGGCATTGGTCTGCTTGTGGGCGTAACGGCGCTTCCAGGTTTCAAAATCGGTTGGAGCTTTAAGTGCAGGGAAGTTGGGCTTGTGATGTTCCAATGGCAAAGCCGGAGCCTCGAAATCTATTGAACCATCTTTCTTAAGTTCCTCAAACTCTTCGAGATACAATCGCTTGGCTTCTTCTGTGCCGTATTTGTAGAACACGTATCTCATGCGCGCCTTGTGGCGGTTTCTTCTGTTTCCGTATTTATGGAACCAGTTTTTCAGAGCCTTGGCTGCACGGTAGAGGTCCTTCTCTGGAAGGAAGTCGAATACTTCCCAACCGGTGTGGGCGTTGCTGGTGGCACTACCGGCGATGAGTACTCTGAATCCTCGCTGTCCGTCCTTGATACGTGCCTGCAGACCCAGGTCGGCGATGTAGGAGTAGTTGGCCGTAGCCACACTGGTATCTATCGCCACCTTGTATTTCCTAGGCATCGTGAACGAATCTTTCTCGGCGATGAGTCGGGAGGTGAGTTCCTCTACGTATGGATAGACATCAAACTCCTCTTCGGCGGTGAGTCCGCTGCGGTCATCCACCATCATGTTTCTTACGGTGTTTCCACCGCCACCTGCGCTGGAGATGCCCACCTTTTCCAGTTTCTTGAGAGCCGGAATGGCATCTTCGATATCAACATTGTGAATCTGAATCTCCTGTCGGGTGGTAACGTGGAGATGCGAAGTGGAGAGCTGGTGACCCACGAAGGCAATCTTGGCAAGCTGCTCTGGGGTGACGAGACCGCCGGCACAGCGAAGGCGCAACATATAGTGCTGGTTCTTGCGCTGCTCGTAGATGCCCATAGGCACGCGGTTCGACTTCAACTGACCAGCTTGAATCTCGCCCGCCTTGAACTGGTCGATGAGCGACTGGGTATAGTCCAAGTCTCCATTTAATGTAGAAGGTATTCTGTACATGTTCTTGTATCGTTTTAAATTTGTTCGAAGTGAACTTCCTTATCCACCACTTCTCCGTTCAATACCTTGAAGGAATTGAGGTGAATCTTTCCGTCGAGCAATGAGAGGATGGCATAACGGATGTTGGGATCGTTAGCCAGCCGAAGGTCTTCCTGCGAAGGGCGGGAAGGTGATGCGGGGTGACTGTGCCAGTTGGCGAGAATCTTCAAGCCCTTGCTTCGGGCGTATTTCAGAGCCGCAAACTGGTCTTTCGGAGCAAAGGAAAAATGCTCCTCACTATGGTCGATGTTCTCCATCCAGTAGCTTTCCGTCACCACATCATCCTTGCCTAACAGAAGTCCGCAACTCTCGATGGGCGCATCCTTCTTAGCTTGCTCGATAATAACCTTGATTACGTCGTCGTTAATCTTCATAAGCTATAGCAAAAATAATCACTAATAAATAATCACTAATAAGTAATCACTAATAAATAATCACTAAATCTTAGTGGTGCTTCAAATCGCAGGCTGCCTGCTCGTAATCGATGAGATGATCGATGGTAGGGTGGTCGCCGCAGATTTCGCAGGATGCACGCTTCTTCACCTTGATGGTGCGGAAGTTCATCGTCTTGGCATCGAAGGTTAGCAATCGGTCGGTGAGCAATTCGCCTACACCGAGTAAGTACTTCAAAGCCTCTGCTGCCTGGATGGTTCCGAGCATACCGGCGATGGCTCCCAGAACGCCTGCCTGACTACAGGTAGGAACTGCGCCTGCTGGAGGTGGTTCCTTGAAGAAGCAACGGTAACATGCCGTGCCTGGCAAGTGGGTAAAGGTCTGTCCCTGGAATCTCAGGATGCCGCCATGCGAGAAGGCTTTGCCCAGACGTACGCAGGCATCATTGATAAGGAACTTTACCGGGAAGTTGTCTGTTCCGTCGATGACGAAATCCCATGGCTTGATGATTTCCTCGGCATTGTGAGAATCGAGGAAGTCGTGATAAGTGGTCACTTCCACATCCGGATTGATGGCAATCATCTTCTCCTTGGCGCTCTCCACCTTTGGAGTGCCCAGATCCTTGGTCTGATGAATCACCTGGCGCTGCAGGTTACTGAGGTCTACCACGTCAGCATCCACGATACCGATATGTCCCACACCTGCTGCAGCGAGGTAGAGGGCAACTGGAGAGCCCAAGCCACCGGCACCCACGATGAGTACCTTGGCATTGAGAAGTTTCTCCTGACCTTCGAGTCCTACATCCTGAAGGAGGATGTGGCGGCTGTATCTCTCTATCTGTTCTTCTGTTAAATCTATCATCTTGTTTCTGATTTCTTTTATGGATGAATACTGTAACTTATTAAATGCGTCAACGATACAAAAAACGTACATTAACGACCGGCGTAATCTTATATATATAAACTGCCTAATAAGCCTTTTATTGTACTACTTGTTTACTTTTTTAGCAGGTGCCTCCTCCCATGAAGTAGAGAAAATCTACACGGTCGCCGTTCTTGAGCTGAATCTTCTCATAGTCTTCTTTCTCAGCAAAGTCCTCGTTCACCTGGATAGTTACCATCTCTGGCTGGAACACCTTGTTGATCTTAATGAGTTCTGCCAATGTCAAAGGAAGAGATACTTCCTGCTTTTCGTCGTTTACAATAATCTGTGCCATATTCTTTCAAATTTTATGTTGTTATATTCTTTTTAACTGTATGCCCCGTCTCCTTAGCTGAAAGCGCCGTTGAGATATTCCTGTGTCAGTTCGTGCTTAGGATGATGGAATACTTCCTCAGCGCTTCCTTCTTCAATCACCTCACCCAGATACATGAAGATGACGTGGTCGGCGATACGGAGAGCCTGGCGAAGGGTGTGGGTTACCATCACGATGCTGTAATCCTTCTTCAGTTCGGTGAAGAGCTGCTCCACTTTCTTGCTGCTGATAGGGTCGAGGGCGGAAGTACTCTCATCTGCAAGCAGATAACTAGGCTCTACGGCAAGGCTGCGTGCCAGACAGAGGCGCTGCTGCTGACCGCCGCTCAACTTGGAAGCCGGACTCTTCAGTCTATCCTTCACTTCCTCCCAGAGACCTACTGCCTTGAGATAATGCTCTACGATGCTGTCCAGTTTCTTCTTGTTGCGGATACCATGGATGCGGCAACCGTAAGCCACATTGTCGTAGATGCTCATAGGGAGAGGGCATGGACGCTGAGGGACAAGACCGATGTTGCGGCGCACTTCAGAAAGTTTGCTGCTGCTGGCCTCAAGAATGTTGTTGTTTCCGAGATTCACCTCTCCATTCATCTTCAAACCTTCCACGCGGTCGTTCAATCGGTTGAAGGTACGGAGAAGCGTAGACTTGCCGCAGCCTGAAGGACCGATGATGCAAGTAATCTTTCCCTTAGGAATACTTACATTTACATCTTTCAAGATTTGTGCACCATTGATATATACATTCAAGTTCTTGGTGTCGAGCTGTGCATGATTGTTGTGAACAAACTTTGTAGTCATATCTAAATCTCCTATATTTTAAGATTCATACTCCCTATATATAATAAGGTGTAATCCTCAGCGTTTATACTTCTTATTTTCGTTTGCAAAGGTACGACGATTTTGCTTATTGGGCAATACCTTATATGGGGTAATTTCATACCCTATATGTGGTATATGGGAATGGTACGATTGTGGTATTGCCCCATCTGCATAATCTTTATACCTTTGCAGCCAGTTAGTAATATATATAATAAGGTATAGATATGAGAAAGAAAATCATAGGAATTTTAGTAGTAGTAACCTCCTTACTGTTAGCCAGTTGCGGGAGTAGAGGAGAGGTGAAGCGTAGTGCTGACGGCAAGCAGGTGCTGAGCGGTTACATTACTTTGTCGGGTGCTTTCGCCCTTTATCCGCTGGCGATACAGTGGGCAGATGAGTTTCATCGCCTTCACCCCGAAGTGGATATCGATATCTCGGCAGGTGGAGCAGGAAAGGGAATTACCGATGTTCTTGCCGACCAGGTAGATATTGCGATGGTGAGCCGAGAACTGAAGCCGCAGGAGAAGGAGAAAGGTGCCCTGGCGTATGCTGTGGCAAAGGATGCGGTAGTGGCAACCATCAATGCCAGCAATCCGGTATATCGGGAATTGTTGAAGACTGGATTGAGCCAGAAACAGGCTACTGCGATTTGGGAGGGAAAGACGAAGATGAATGTCTACACCCGAAGCGATGCCTGTGGTGCTGCCGAGACCTGGGCTGCGTTTCTGGGAAAGAAGCAGGAAGACCTGAAGGGAACGGGCGTCTTTGGAGATCCGGGCGTTGCCGAGACTCTGCAGAAGGACGTGAACGGCATCGGATTCAACAACATCGGTTACGCCTACAACGACAAGACGCACAAGCCTACGAAGGGTATCGCCATTGTTCCGATAGACGTAAACGGGAATGGAAAACTGGATGCTGATGAGAAATTCTATGATACGCTGGATGAACTGATGGATGCCATAGCCAAAGGAAAATATCCAGCACCGCCAGCCCGGAATCTCTATCTCGTAACTGCCGGTAAGCCCAAGAACCCTGTGGTGGTTGAGTTTCTGAAATATGTGAGAACCAAAGGCCAGAGACTGAACGGTCCTGCGGGATTTGTACATATATAGAAAAAGGTCGCAAGCAATCATAGCTTGCGACCTTTGATATTCTTTATATGAATTTCCGAATTATAATCCCGAATCTGGAAGTATAATTCTCTAATTCTTGATTTACTCGATAACTACGAGTGCATCCTCTTCGAGCACAGCCTGACCTGGTTTTACGCAGATAGCTGTAACCTTGCCATCCTTCTCAGCCTCGATGTTGTTCTGCATCTTCATAGCCTCGAGAACGACAACTGTATCGCCAGCCTTAACTTCCTGACCAACAGCCACCTCGATGCTGGTGATAGTACCAGGGAGAGGAGCCTTTACAGCGTTGGCTGTATTTACGTTGGCAGCTGGAGTAGCCTCAGCATCATCAGATGCAGCAGGCTGACCGAGCACTACCTTCTTCTTCTCTGGTTCAGCTTCCTGTTCCATCTCAACCTTGTAAGCTTCGCCATTTACGTTCACGCTTGCTATGTTACCCTCAACAGCGTCAATCTGAACCTTGTATTCTTTTCCGTCAATTGTATATTTAAACTCTTTCATTTCTATTACATTATGGTTTAGCTGTTAAACTCAAGAACTTGGCGTTCCACATCGTCTGACGTGGCTTGATAGTGATGATGCCAGGCTCCTTGTCGTGTACGTTATTGCCCTGATACTCATAGAGTGCCATGGCAATCGCAGCATAAATATTCTTATCCATTCGTTTTTACTTTAATTTTGAGTGTTGATTGTTGAGTGTTGAATTAGGCTTGCGCCCTTCTGTTATGTTGAGTCTGTATATAACTCAACATTCTACACTCAACATTCAACATTTCTATATTACATTGGCATACAGCCATGCTTCTTAGCTGGCAAGCTCTGACGCTTGGTAGCGAGCTGAGCCAAACCACGGCAGATGCGGAAACGGGTGTTACGTGGCTCGATGACATCATCGATGTAACCATACTGAGCTGCCTGATATGGATTAGCAAACTTGTCAGTATACTCCTGCTCCTTCTCAGCCAGGAATGCCTTTACATCCTCGCCAGCTTCCTTCTTAGCCTTAGCTTCCTTACCGCAGAGAACAGCAACGGCACCGCTGGCACCCATTACGGCAATCTCTGAAGATGGCCAAGCGAAGTTCAAGTCAGCACGCAACTGCTTGCAACCCATCACGATATGGCTACCACCATAGCTCTTACGCAATGTGATAGTAATCTTTGGCACGGTAGCCTCGCCGTAAGCGTAGAGCAACTGTGCACCGTGGAGGATGACAGCGTTGTACTCCTGACCTGTACCTGGCAAGAATCCTGGTACGTCTACGAGAGATACGATAGGAATATTGAAGGCATCGCAGAAACGGACGAAGCGGGCTGCCTTGCGGCTAGCATTTACATCGAGTACACCTGCGTAAGCTGCTGGCTGGTTGGCTACGATACCAACGCTCTGACCATTGAAGCGGGCGAAACCTGTAATGATGTTCTTGGCGAACTTAGGCTGAACCTCGAAGAACTCTCCGTTATCGGTTACAGCACCAATCACCTTATACATATC